>ENA-OWPF01000343-OWPF01000343.1-human-gut-metagenome-genome-assembly--contig:-NODE-343-length-55131-cov-6.045955_pt1 | contig 55131 bp, 56 predicted proteins | sample MGYA00248261_ERZ651840 | MGnify/ENA primary metagenome ERZ651840 (study PRJEB26924, sample SAMEA4378268) | human gut metagenome | biome: human gut; feature: human-associated habitat; material: faeces... | reverse complement strand
TGAGCGTAAAAAAGATTTTGAGCAACGGACGAAGTCGTTGGCGACATGAGCGAAGAGAATTTTTTATATAGAATAGAAAGTCTAATTTATTTTTAAAAAAGTATATATAAATTATAAGTTTGACAATAAATAGTCTATATTTAAAGAAAAAATGTTGAAGATTAGATAGAAATAAAATAATATGTTGCACTATAAAAATAAATGTGATACTCTAAATAAAGAAATAAAATATTAATTAAAAATCTTATTTAAATTTAATTTTAAAATAAGATACTTTAATTAACATAAGTACCGAATGATTAGAATGAAAAATTAATAATATAACATAAAAAATTACTTACATAAGGAGATTATTATGAAAAATATATGTGTAATAGGTAGTTTAAATATGGACTTGGTAGTTAATGTAGATACAATGCCAAAACCAGGACAAACAATAATTGGAAGTAACTTTAAAGAAGTACCGGGCGGAAAAGGTGCTAATCAAGCAGTTGCTATGGCAAGATTAAATGGAAATGTATCTATGATAGGTAAAGTTGGAGAAGACGGATTTGGACAAACTTTAATAAACTCACTAAAAAATGATAAAGTAGATACTACATATATACAAACTTCAAAAGGTGCAACTGGAGTAGCACTTATAACTGTAGATAAAAATGCTCAAAATTCTATAGTAGTTTCACCAGGAGCTAACTTTGAAGTTAAAGAAGATGATATAGATAATAATATAGAAGCGATAAAAAATAGTGATATAGTAGTACTGCAACTTGAAACACCACTTAACACTATAAAGTATGCACTAAACAAAGCAAAAGAATTAAATAAGTATACAATATTAAATCCAGCACCAGCTGTTAAGTTAGATGATGAAATAATAAAAAATGTTGATTTATTAACTCCTAATGAAACAGAACTTGAAATTATAAGTGGAGTAAGTATAGAAACTGAAGAAGATATACAAAAAGCTGCACAAATAATGATAGAAAAAGGTGTAAAAGAACTTATAGTAACATTAGGTTCTAAAGGAAGCTTATATATAAATAAAGAAAAAAGTATGTTTAAAAAAGCATACAAAGTTGAAGCAGTAGATACAACTGCAGCTGGAGATAGTTATACTGGAGCGTTAGCAGTAGCATTATCTCAAGATAAAAATATAGAAGATGCAATGGACTTTGCATCAAAAGTAGGAGCTCTTTCAGTTTTAAAAGAAGGTGCTCAAAGTTCATTACCAACATTAGAGGACGTTAAAAATTTCAGGGGGTAGGAAAATGAAAAAGACTAAAATGATAAACAGCGAATTATCATACACAATATCTAAAATGGGACATACTGATAGTTTAACTATAGGAGATTGTGGTCTTCCTATACCAGATGAAGTTAAAAGAATAGATTTAGCATTAACTCATAATGTTCCAACATTTATACAAACATTAGATGTAGTTTTAGAAGAACTATGTGTAGAAGAGGTAGTAATTGCCGAGGAAATAGTAGATAAAAACCTATTAGTATATGAAGAAATATTAAAGAGATTTGAAAATATAAAAATAACAAAAGTTTCTCATGAAGAATTCAAGAAATTAACTAAGGAAAGTAAAGCAGTAGTAAGAACTGGAGAATGTAGTCCTTACGCAAATATAATATTAAAATCAGGAGTTGTATTTTAATGAAGACACCAATCCTAAAAATGACAAATATAATAAAAGAGTTTCCAGGCGTTAAAGCTTTAGATGGAGTTAATTTAGAACTTTATGAAGGTAAAGTTATGGCTCTTATGGGAGAAAATGGAGCTGGAAAATCTACACTTATGAAAATATTAAGTGGAGTATATAAAAAAGATGGAGGTCAAATCTTTTATAACGGAGTTGAAGAAGATATAAAAGGGCCTAAAGATGCTACTAAAAAAGGTATAGCAATAATCCATCAAGAGTTAAACTTAATTAAAGACTTAAGTATAGGAGAAAATATATTCTTAGGTCGTGAGTTTAAAAAAGGTTTTAGAGTAGATTTTAATAAGCTTCATGAAGAAGGAGATAAGCTACTTAAAAAATTAAATGTAAATAGAAGTTCAAGAGACTTAGTTGAAAAATTAAGTTTAGGTGAACAACAAATGGTTGAGATAGCAAAAGCATTATCTTTAGACGCAAAAATAATAATAATGGATGAACCAACAGATGCTCTTACTGAAACGGAGACTCAAAGCTTATTTAAAGTTATAGAAGAATTAAAATCAGAAGGTAAAGCTATAGTATATACATCACATAGATTAAAGGAAATATTTGAAGTATGTGATTATATAACTGTTCTTAGAGATGGAAAATATGTAGGTACAGAAGATTTAGCTAACTTAGATGAAGATAAAATGATAGAAATGATGGTAGGTAGAAAGCTTACAGATCAATTCCCAAGAGTTGAAATAACACCTGGAAAAACTATATTAAAAGTTGAAAACTTAAATAATGAATATGTAAGTAATATAAACTTTGAGGTTAGAGCTGGAGAAGTAGTTGGTATAGCAGGTCTTATGGTAGCAGGAAGAAGTGAACTTGCAAAAACTATATACGGTCATTTTAAAAAGGAAAGTGGTAAGATAATACTTAATGGAAAAGAATTAAACCACAAAAGTGCTCAAGAAGGATTATTACATAGAATAGCTTATGTTAGTGAAGATAGAAAAGGTGATGGATTATTAGTTGATTTATCAGTAAGAGAAAATATGACTTTATCATCATTAAACAGAATAAGCAAAGGATTAATAATCGATAAAAAACATGAAAATGAGAGAGTTGACTCTTATATAGAAAGAATAAATATAAAAACACCAAGTAAAGAGCAATTAATAAGAAACTTAAGTGGTGGTAATCAACAAAAGGTTGCAATAGCAAAAGCTTTAATGATACACCCAGAAGTATTAATACTTGATGAACCTACTAGAGGGGTTGACGTTGGTGCTAAAAAAGAAATATATGATTTAATAAATGAATTCAAATCTCAAGGTAAAGCAGTAATAATGATATCTTCTGAAATGCCAGAAATATTAGGATTAAGTGATAGAATATTAGTACTTAGTCAAGGAAGAGTTACTGGAGAATTTGATATAAAAGACGCAAGCCAAGAAGCTATATTAAAATGTGCAGTAGAAACTAAGGAGGCAATATAGCATGACATCGCAAGCTATGAAACAAAATACAAAGAAAATAATAGATAAAAAAGAATTTTTCGATAAATACAGAAGTTTAATAGCATTAGCTTTATTAGTAGTAGTTGTATCGATATTAAGTCCATCATTTTTAACTACTAAAAATATATTTAACGTATTAAGACAAACATCAGTAAATGCTATAATAGCAGCTGGTATGACATTTGTAATACTAACAGGTGGAATAGACTTATCAGTAGGTTCAATACTTGCTATAAGTGGTGCAGTTTGTGCAAGTATGTTAGTATCAGGAACTAACATGATAATAGCAATAATAGTAGCTTTAGCAATAGGAGCAGTTGTAGGATTTTTAAATGGATTTATAATATCTAAAGGTAAACTTCAACCATTTATAGCTACACTTGCAACAATGACGGTATTTAGAGGTTTAACTTTAGTGTTTACAGATGGTAAGCCAATAACACTTGGAAGTGGAGATTTAGCAGTTGCATTTGGAAAAATAGGTGGTGGAAGTATATTTGGAATACCAACACCAGCAATAATAATGATAGTAGTATTTTTAGTTTGTGGTTATGTACTTAATAACACTACAATGGGTAGACATACTTATGCATTAGGATCAAATGAAGATGCAGCAAAACTATCAGGACTTAACACTGATAAAATAAAAATAGCAGTATACACAATAAGTGGTATATTAGCAGCGGTTGCAGGTATAATAATAACTTCAAGATTATATTCAGCACAACCAACAGCAGGTAATAGTTATGAACTAGATGCAATAGCAGCAGTTGTACTTGGTGGAACTAGCTTAACTGGTGGTAAAGGGAAAATAAGCAAAACAATAGTTGGTGCTTTAATAATGGGTGTATTAAGTAATGCACTTAACTTATTAGATGTATCATCTTATTATCAAATGATGGTGAAAGGTGTAGTTATATTAATAGCTGTACTTTTAGATAGAAAAAACAAGTAGGAGGAAATAAAATGAAGAAATTTCTTTCTATAATAATGACGACAATATTAGCATCTAGTTTGTTAGTTGGATGTAGCCCAAAAGATGATGGAATACAAAAAATAGGTTTAATAGTATCTACATTAAACAACCCATTTTTCGTAGATTTAAAATCGGGAATAGAAAAAAGAGCAAAAGAATTAGGATATGATGTTGTGGTTTTAGATTCTCAAAACGATCCAGCAAAAGAAGTATCAAACATGGAAGACTTAACTGTTAAAGATGTTGATATAGTACTTTTAAACCCAGTTGATTCAGATTCAGCTATAGCATCAGTAATGATTGCAAACAATTCAAATTTACCAGTTATGACAGTAGATAGAGTTGCAAATGGTGGTAAAGTAGTATCTCATATAGCATCTGACAATGTAGCAGGTGGAGATATGGCTGCTAAATTCTTAATAGAAAAGTTAAATGGTAAAGGGGATATAGTAGAACTAGAAGGTACAGCAGGATCTTCAGCTACTAGAGATAGAGGTCAAGGGTTTGACGATGGGATAAGAAAAAGTGGATTTAATTTAGTAGCTAAGCAAAGTGCAGACTTTGATAGAACTAAAGGTCTTACAGTAATGGAAAATATAATCCAATCAAAAGGAGATATAGATGCAGTATTTGCACAAAATGATGAAATGGCACTAGGTGCACAAAAAGCATTAGAAGCTGCAAATATGAAAGATGTATTGATAGTTGGATTTGATGCAACAGATGATGCAGTTGATGCTGTTAAACAAGGTAAAATGGCGGCAACAGTTGCACAACAACCATTACTAATAGGTGAAACTGCAGTTAATGCAGTCCATAAGGTATTAAGCGGTGAAAAGATAGCTGATTATATACCAGTTGAATTAAAATTAATAACTAAGTAAAGATAAGTGTCTCATTAAATATGAGGCACTTTTTTGAGTAAGGAGAAATTTTTATAGATAGTCCGCTCGATGATGATATATAAGCCTCCCTCCATGCTAAAAAATTATCGCCAACGATATATCATCATTTCCATTTCGGATATATCTGCAGCGGTAGCAAGGATATATCGTTGGCGACATGAAGTGGTTCGCCGACACGTCGCTCAAGCGAAGTGAATTTTATTTCATAAATGGGTGCTCGCTCGATGATATTATATAAGTTTCCCTCCAAACTAAAATGTCGGTTCAACTTATATAATATCATCTTCGCTAATGCTAATTATAATAAATTGAATTTTGAACAATAGATGTATACGTAATAGTATTAAGAATATATCATTACCTATATGAGGGAAGTGAATTTTATGCTTGTATAAATTAAAATAATAAAAAAATATATAAAAATATTAAAATTTGAATGATTATTAAGATTTAATTTTTATTTTAACTTGTCCTATTGTAACTAAATTGTAATAAATTTAATGGAAACACTTTACAAATGAATTATAATCAACTACTATTTACAGTATAAAGTTTACAAAATAGTAACAAATATAGAAAATTAATTATGAAGATTAATTACTATAGAAAATTTAAAGGAGGATTTTTATGATAAAGAAAACTTTATTTAAATTTTTGTTAGTATTGACAGTAATATTTTCAATAGGAGTAACTAACGTATTTGCTGATAGCACAGGGGTTGTTACAGCATCAAAATTAAACGTAAGAAAAGGTCCATCGACTAAATATAGTACAATGGGGAGTTTATATAAAAATAAAAGTGTAACAATATTAGGTGAAAGTAATGGTTGGTATAAAGTTAATTTAAATGGAAAAGAAGGATGGGCAAGTAAGCAGTATATAAAAGTAAGTGGAAATAGTAGTTCAAGTAATACTTCGCAAACTACTAGTTCAAATAATAGCCAAGGTAACGTAGTTCGTACAATGAATGTAGTAGCTACAGCTTATACTGGATATTCAACAACTTCAACAGGTCAAAAGCCTGTATGGGGAACAATAGCTGTTGATCCTAAGATTATACCATATGGAACTAAAGTTTACATACCTCAATTTGGAAGAACTTTTATAGCAAATAATACTGGTGGAGCTATAAAAGGAAATAAGATAGATATATTCATGAATACTAAAAAAGAATGTTACAACTGGGGAAGAAGAACTATAGAAATTCAAATATTAGGATAATTTATATATAATTAATGTATATAAAAGGAGCTAATCTAAGTTACAAGATAGCTCCTTAATGTTTTTACTTTTTAGATTTACTTAGATATTTTTTATTATTGAATAAAAGCATAGAAATGCTAAGTATAATACCTAAAACAGATAATATTACAAATACAGTTTCATTAGTCGATGAAAATCTGTTAAAAGTTATTATACATATAAATGTAGCAATTAATAATAAAATATCATACATCCTGTCCATTTAAGAAAATATTCCCCCTTTATGTTGGTAATAAGTATTTTAAATTTACATACAACTTAGATGATACTTATATTATATACTAACTTAGTCAATAAGTTGTCTTTTTGGTATGTTAAATTTAATAGTATTTTCGATTTCTTCTAACATAGATTGATTTTTAGAATCTATGAAAAGGCAAGTATATCCTTTTTCACCAGCTCTACCACATCTACCTATACGGTGAATATAAGATTCTACAGTTTCAGGTATATCATAATTGTATATATGAGTAACTCCTGTAACATCTATACCACGAGCGGCAACATCAGTTGCTATTAAATATTGTATGTCGGCATTTCTGAAAGATTTCATTATACGTTCACGCTTAGACTGCTTTACATCACTGTGGATTTTAGCGCAGTTATAACCACGTCTTGCTAAGTCTTCCTCAAGCTTGTCAACTCTAACCTTAGTTCTACAGAATATTATAGATAAAAATGGATTATCCTTATCTAGACATTTACAAAGAGCATCTTGTTTATTTCTATCAGTAGTTTCAACAACCTCTTGAATAATATTATCTAAAGTAACTTCCTTAGATTTTATAGATATTACACTAGGATTATTCATATATCTATAAGCAAGTTTTTTAACAGCTGAGTCCATAGTAGCTGAGAAACATAAAACTTGAGATTTTTTAGGAACATCTTTCATTATAGTTTCTATATCGTTTTTAAATCCCATAAAAAGCATCTCATCTGCTTCATCAAATACAACAGTTTTTAAGTTTTTTAGATTAATAGTACATCTCATTATATGGTCTATAAGCCTACCTGGAGTAGCTATAACTAAATGAATATTTCTTTTTAGTTTATTTAACTGAGCTCCAATATCCTTTCCACCATATGCTGCTAATATATTTATATCTTTACCTTCTTTTAACTTCATAGCTTCTTCAGTAATTTGAATGGCAAGTTCTCTTGTAGGAGTTAAAATAAGTCCTTGTATATTATTATTATCTATAGATATATTTTCAAATAGAGGAAGTAAAAATGCTAAAGTTTTACCAGTACCTGTTTGAGCTTGAGCTATAACATCACAACCATTTTTTATAATGTTTATACTTTCTTCTTGTATAGGAGTTGGTGTTAATATACCGTTTTTTAATAAAACCTTTGTTATGCTTTCACTAATTCCTAAATCTTTAAAATTCATAAGTTATTACCTTCCATTTTGAATATTTTAAATATTATGTTATTAGATTTACTTAATTTAAGAAAACTTTATAACTAATCTATAATACCACAATAATGTATATTATTCTAATAGTTTCTATAATAATGTGCCCTGAATTTACTTTGTTCATATCGACAACAATATATATTGTTTAAGATTATATAATTTTATAGATTTAAAAAATAAAAATTGAAAATACTAAATATATATAGTATGTAAAAAAGTTGGAGGATCATATGAAGTGTAAATGGTCATCAAAAATAAACAATGAACTAATATGCAATCATGAAGCTGATGATAGTGGATATTGCATATTTCATAAAAAACATAAAATAAAAGAAGAAAATAAAGAAGTTATAAAATTAATAAAAGAAAAAAAAATAAGTGACTTTAGCGGATTTATATTTGAAGAAAATTTTAATATAAATGAAGTTATAGATTATAGTTATAAAGAACTTAATTTTACAGAAACAACATTTATAAAAGAAGCTTTATTTAATAACTATATCTTTAAAGGTAAAATAATATTTAATCAAACTAATTTTTTAGATTTTACAACATTTATAAATAGCAAGTTTAGATATACAGCAATATTTAATAATGTGATATTTAATTCAAAACATTCTAATAAAAAAATATTTATGGGAGTTGAATTTACTGGGCAAAATTTAGTTATAAGCTCAGTTTATAATCTTCCAAGATTAGATGGAATAAAATTTGATGATTATACAAAATTTATATTATTAGATGTAGACTATGAAAAAGAACATTATATAAATGGTAAAATAAACTATAGAATAGCTAGAAATCAAGCTAATAAAATAGGAGACCATGAAAGAATTGGATATTATTATTATAAAGAAAGAGCCTATGGTTCTAAAAATATAAGAGTTGAAGACTATCCAACCTATAGAGATTATTTATCAACTAAATTTTTCGATGCATTATCAAAGTACACAGTAGGTTATGGTGAAAGACCTTGGAATATATTAATAGTAAGTGTTATGACAATAAGCATATTTGCACTTTTATATATGTTTATTGGAATTAAAACATTGAATAATGAATTAATAGGCATAAGTATAAAAACATTAAGCCAACATTCATTAGTTGAAATACTAAATACATATATAGACCTTTGGTACTTTAGTATGGTTACATTTACTACAGTAGGTTATGGAGATATGATAGTAACAACAACAATTGGTAAAATATTAGTAGGTCTTGAAGTTTTTTTTGGAATAACAATAGGTGCAGCATGGACATCTGTAATAATTAAAAGGATGATTCGATAGTTAGTAAATAATTACTGATATATTATTTATACAAAGAGGAAAAGATTAAGATATACTTATTAATCCAAGAAGGTGAGCATTTTGAGAAAAAGACTAAAAGAATTACTAATATTAACCTTTGTATTACTACTATCAGTACCTACTTTAATATATTGTGATGATAACAATAAAGTAGATAGATACTCTAAATCATCAATACTTATAGATCAAACAACAAATAGAGTAATGTTTGAAAAGGATCCAGATGCAAAAAGACCACTTGCTAGTCTTAGTAAAATGATGACATTTTTAATAGCTCTAGAAGCAATAGAAAATAAAGAAGTAAGTAAAAATGATATCATAACAATAGATAAAGATATGGCAAAGGTAAAAGGATCTAGTTATCACTTAAAAGTAGGTGAAAAAGTACCTCTTTATGAACTTATGAAAGGGCTTATGATAGTATCAGGAAATGATGCTTCAATAGCAATAGCAAAGCATATTAGCAAAGATGAAAAAACATTTGTTGAAAGAATGAATGCTAAAGCTAAAGAGATAGGGATGATAAATACAAGTTTTGTAAACCCAAATGGTCTTCCAATATATGACCTTCAAAATCCTAAAGCTCTTCCAAAGGAAAATATATCGACAGCAAGAGATATAGCCAAGCTTGGAAAGTATATGTTTGATAACTATGAAAAAGAAGTAGTAGCAATAACTGATATGCAAACATATTCATATCCAGAAAGAAATTTCCAAAAAAATAATACTAATGCGTTACTTGGTATTATCCCTGCTGTAGATGGAATAAAAACAGGCTACACTGGAAACGCTGGATATTGTTTAGCCTTTTCTATGGTAGTAGATAAAGATAAAGACAATGAAATAAGACACAGAATGATAGGTGTAGTACTTGGAGCTAATCATAAAGAAAAAAGAACTTCTGCATCATTATCTATACTAAGATATGGTAAAGAAAACTTTTCTACTAAAAGAGTTATGGAAAAGGATCAATTAATAGGTAAAAAATATATAAAAGGGTTAGAAGAATTAGAGGTAACATTAAAAAGTGAAGATGAACTTTATGCAACATTAAAAAACACTGAAAATTTAAAATCTCAAATTACATTAAAAGAATTAAAATATCCAGTTAAAAAAGGTGATACAATAGGTGTAATAAAATACTTCACAGAAACTGGACAGGTTATAGGTAGTGTGGATATAATAAGCGCTAATGATGTAGATAATATATCATTTATAACTAAAATAAAAATGATATTTACTGATTAAAGTCCAAGAAAAAAGTATATAATTTAGATAAAAAAGGATAAAAATAAAAGATATAAAAAATATTGTAATTTTAAAATCCTTATGATATACTATCTAAGGTGAAAATAACAATAAAATAATCACGCACGACAATGTGATCTTTGAAAGGTGCCTACGAAAGAGGTTTTTCAGAGAGATGACCATGTCGGAGGATAAAAACCAAGGAGGACTAAGATGTCAGTAATATCAATGAAACAATTACTAGAAGCTGGTGTACACTTCGGGCACCAAACAAGAAGATGGAACCCTAAGATGGCTCAATATATATTCACAGAAAGAAACGGAATATATATAATAGACTTACAAAAAACAGTTAAGAAAGCTGAAGAAGCTTACAAAGCTATGAAAGAAATAGCTGAAACTGGAAAGCCAGTTTTATTCGTAGGAACTAAGAAGCAAGCTCAAGAAGCTATAAAAGAAGAAGCTGAAAGATGTGGAATGTTCTACGTTAACGAAAGATGGTTAGGTGGAATGTTAACAAACCACAAAACTATACAAACAAGAATAAACAAATTAAGAGAATTAGAAAGAATGGAAAACGAAGGTGTATTTGAAGTTCTTCCTAAGAAAGAAGTTATAAAATTAAGAGCTGAAAAAGAAAAGCTTGAAAAATACTTAAACGGTATGAAGGATATGCCTGAATTACCAGGAGCTATGTTCGTAGTAGACCCAAGAAAAGAAAACATAGCAATACAAGAAGCACACAGATTAGGTATACCAGTATTCGGTATAGTTGATACTAACTGTGACCCAGAAGAATTAGACTACGCTATACCAGGAAACGATGACGCTATAAGAGCTGTTAAGTTAATAACTGGTGCTATGGCTAACGCTATAATAGAAGCTAGACAAGGTGCTGAAGAAGAAGTAGAAGCTGAGCAAGAATAATAAAACAACTTAATGGTAAGGGTCTCCCTTACCATTAATAATATATACATATGGAGGGTACTCAAAATGGCTATAACTGCACAAATGGTTAAAGAATTAAGAGAATCTACAGGTGCTGGAATGATGGACTGTAAGAAAGCTTTACAAGAAGCTGAAGGAAACATGGAAAGAGCTGTAGATATATTAAGAGAAAAAGGATTATCTAAAGCTGCTAAGAAAGCTGATAGAATAGCTGCTGAAGGTTTAGTTGCTATAGAAATAAACGAAGACAACACAGTTGCTTCTATGGTAGAAGTTAACTCTGAAACTGACTTCGTTGCTAAAAATGAAGATTTCAAAACTTTCGTTAAGGATGCTGCTTTAATGGCTTTAGCTACTGATAAAGAAGACGTAGCTGGATTATTAGCTGAAACTCATAGCGAAGGAATAGCTTTATCTGAAGTATTAAACAACAGAATAGCTACAATAGGAGAAAAATTAGACGTAAGAAGATTCGTTAAGATAGCTACAGAAGGTCAAGTAGCTGGATACATCCACGGTGGTGGTAAAATAGGTGTTTTAGTTGAAATGATAACAACTGCTAAAGATGCAGAAGTTATAGCTATGGGAAGAGATATAGCTATGCAAGTTGCTGCTATGAATCCTAAATACGTTTCAAGAGACGATGTAGATCAAGAATACATAGCACATGAAACTGAAATATTAACTCAACAAGCTTTAAACGAAGGAAAGCCAGCTAACATAGTTGAAAAAATGATAAAAGGTAGACTTGAAAAGCAATTAAAAGAAGTTTGCTTATTAGAACAACCATTCGTTAAGAACGGAGATTTAACAATAAAAGCTTTAGTTGCAGAAACTGCTAAGAAAGTAGGAGCTGACATAACTTTAGGAAGAGTTGTTAGATTCGAAGTTGGAGAAGGTATAGAAAAGAAAGAAGAAAACTTTGCAGAAGAAGTTGCTAAGCAACTTAAGTAATTGTAAAAGAGAACACTTAAGTGTTCTCTTTTTTTGAAAAAGATATTAGGTAGAATGTAGGGAGGATTTCTTTTTATGAAACCAATGTATAAAAGGGTACTGTTAAAACTTAGTGGTGAAGCACTAGCAGGAGATAAAGGTTTTGGAATAAATAATGATGTTGTTAATGAAATAGCAGTAGCAATAAAGAAAATTCAAGAAATAGGTGTTGAAGTATCTGTAGTTGTTGGTGGTGGAAACTTCTGGAGAGGAAGAACATCAGAAGGTATGGATAGAACTACAGCAGACTATATAGGAATGCTTGCAACAGTTATGAACTCTATGGCACTTCAAGATGCTCTTGAAAACATAGATGTTCAAACAAGAGTTCAAACTGCTATAGAAATGAGACAAATAGCAGAACCATATATAAGAAGAAAAGCAGTTAGACACTTAGAAAAAGACAGAGTAGTTATATTTGGTGCGGGAACAGGAAATCCATATTTCTCAACAGATACAGCGGCATCACTTAGAGCAGCTGAAATGGAAGCAGAAGTTATACTACTTGCTAAAAATGTTGATGCAGTATACGATAAAGATCCAAAGGTACACGCTGATGCAGTTAAGTTTGATGAATTAACTTACTTAGAAGTTTTACAAAGAGAATTAAAAGTAATGGACTCTACTGCAACATCTTTATGTATGGATAACAAAATACCTATACACGTATTTGAATTATCTACAGATAATATAATAAAAGCAGTTATGGGTGAAAAAATAGGTACAATAGTAAAATAATACTTAATATTAATTATTTTATTAAATACCGCTCGATGAAAATATATAAGCTTCCCTCCAAGCTTAAAAGTTATCGCCAACGATATATACTTATTTTCACTGCGTATATATCCGTTGCTTAAATGTCGGTTCAGTTTATATATTTTCATCTTAGCTAGATAAAGTTTATATAAATATAAAAAATCGTAAAAAATGTTTATTTAATATAGATTAAAAGTATTATATAAAGTAAGATAAAGATATATAATAGTATTATAATATATAGGAGGATAAAAAGCATGAAATTAGATGTACATAAGCAATTAGAAGCTAAGATGACTAAAACAATAGATGCCCTAAAGCATGAATACACAACTATAAGAGCAGGAAGAGCAAACGCTCAAATGTTAGACAAGGTAAGAGTTGACTACTACGGATCATTAACTCCAATCAACCAAATGGCTGCTATATCAGTTCCAGAACCAAGAACATTAATGATAAACCCTTGGGATAAGTCTTCTATGGCAGAAATAGAAAAAGCTATAAGAAACTCTGATTTAGGATTAAACCCAACTAACGATGGTCAAGTTATAAGAATATCAGTTCCAGCTTTAACAGAAGAAAGAAGAAAAGAATTAGCTAAGAGAGTTCACAAAGTTGCTGAAGAATTCAAAGTAAGACTTAGAAATGAAAGAAGAGATGCAAATGATGCATTAAAGAAAATGGAAAAAGACGGAGAATTAACTGAAGACGAATTAAAGAAAGCACAATATGAAGTTCAAAAAATAACTGACAAATTCATAAAAGAAGTAGATCAAGTTGCTACTGCTAAAGAAAAAGATATAATGGAGGTATAATATTGAATAAATATTATAACCTTTTAGGCCTTCAATTAGAAGAAGTAGAAAAGTATCTCAAAGAAAATAACATAACATACACTGTAAAATCTATACAAGGTAAAAAAGACACGGATAAGCTTATTATTCCTAAAGTCATAAAAATATCAGAAGTAGATAATGGTGTAGAATTACTAACAACTAAGTTTTCTGACTCCCTAAAATAGGGGTCAGAAATCTTTGCATTTAAGCAAATTTTATAATGGAGGCAAAAACTATGAATAGTTATGACATAAATTTAGAAAAAGTGCCTACTCATATAGCTATAATAATGGATGGAAACGGGAGATGGGCAAAATCTAGATTCCTTCCTAGAACTGCAGGACATAAAGCGGGGGTAGAAGCAATAAGAGAAGTAATAAAAGAATCTCAAAGATTAGGGGTAAAACATCTAACTTTATATGCTTTTTCAACAGAAAACTGGAAAAGACCTAAACTTGAAGTAGATACACTTATGACTCTTTTAGCTACATATTTAAGCAAAGAGATTAAAGAATTACATGCCAACAATGTAAAAGTTACAACAATAGGGGATATATCAAAGCTTCCTAAAAATTGTATAGAACAATTAAATAATGCATTCGAATTAACTAAAGATAATACAGGAGTTAATTTAAATCTTGCTCTAAACTACGGAAGTAGAGATGATATAAAAAATGCAATAATAGATATATTAAATGATGCAAAATGTGGTAAAATAAATATAGAAGAAATAAATGAAAATACTATAAAAAATTATTTAGATACAAAGTCTATACCAGATCCTGACTTAATAATAAGAACTAGTGGAGAGCAAAGACTTAGCAACTTCTTAATGTGGGAAGCTGCTTACTCTGAGTTTTATTTCACTGATATACACTGGCCAGACTTTAATAGAATAGAACTTCAAAAGGCAATATATGTATATCAAAATAGAGACAGAAGATTTGGCGGACTAAGTAAGTAGTAAGGAGAAAATTTATATGCTTACAAGAGTAATAGCCGCATTAGCTTTAGTACCATTATTTATATTCATTGTAATTGGTGGGATACCATTATATATAGCTGAAATAGTAATACTTGCTATGGCTTTAAGAGAATTTTATAAAGCATTTAATGCAAAGGATATACACCCTATAGAAAATATAGGTTATATATTTATAGCATACATGGGTCTAAAAAATATACTTAATTTAGGTGTAGAGTATACTTACATAATGATATTTTTATTATTTATGTACTCTATAACTTATCTTTTAAGATGTAAAAATAATGTAATTGATATTGCAATAACATTTTTTAGTATATTCTATGTAGCTATATCTATAGATTTTATAGTTCTAACTATAAATAGCTTTGAAAGAGGTGCAATTTATGTATGGACTATATTTATAGTAGCTTTTCTTACTGATACATTTGCATACTTTACAGGATATTTATTTGGAAAGCATAAGCTTATACCAAAGGTAAGTCCTAAAAAGACTGTAGAAGGAAGTATAGGTGGAATTATAGGAAGTACTGTAGGTTGTATTATATTTGGATACTTATTTAATTTAGATATGACTGCTATGGTAATAATAGGAAGTATAGGAAGCATAGTAGCTCAATTTGGAGATTTATTTGCATCATCTATAAAAAGATATGTAGGTATAAAAGACTATGGAAAATTAATACCAGGTCATGGTGGAGTATTAGATAGATTTGACAGTGTAATTTTAGTTGCTCCATTTGTATATTATGCAATCATACTTTTTAGCAAATAAGTGCAAGGCCCCAGTAATTATAGGGGTCTTTTTTAATTAAATATATAATATAATTTTAAAATATGGCATAATGAATTTTAGAGAAATTATATTCTAAGAGTAGTGGTTTCCGTACTAAATAAAAAACCACTTATTCAATGGCCGTAGAAAAAGTGGTTATGAATTTGAATTAAAATTCAAATTTAAAAAATTCTAATGTAGTATATGGAAACCATACTCTACAGCACATAGACTATAATTTCTCTTTTTTCTTACTAATATTATAACATATTTAAAATAAAAATAAACATATAAAATATAAATTAGTAGATTATTATACAAAGGAAATTCAATTTTGAAATGAAATTTATTTCAAATTGGATAAATTTCCAGTACTTAGTGGTATAATATATAAAGTATGATACTAATAATATAGAAAGGGAACAATTATGAAAAGAATATCAATCCTGGGATCAACAGGATCAATTGGAAAACAAACACTAGATGTTGTAAGAGAACATAAAGATAAATTTGAAGTAATAGCAATATCTGCAAATAGCAGTATAGAATTATTACTTGAACAAATAAAAGAATTCAAACCAAAATACGTAGCAGTATATAATGAGGAATCTGCACAAAAACTAAAAAATATGATACCAAGTGATATTAACATAGAAGTATTAAGTGGAATGGAAGGATTAAAAACTATATCATCACTTCCTGAAATAGATGTACTACTTACAGCAATAGTTGGAATGATAGGTCTTGTTCCAACATTAGAAGCAATAAAACACAAAAAAGACATAGCACTAGCAAATAAAGAAACACTAGTATGTGCAGGAAAACTTGTAATGAGTGAAGCAAAGAAAAATGGAGTTAAAATACTTCCAGTAGACAGTGAGCATAGTGCAATATTCCAATCATTAAATGGAGAAAACTATAAAGAAATAGAAAAAGTAATATTAACTGCATCAGGTGGACCATTTAGAGGAAAGAAAAAAGAGGAACTATTAAATGTAACTAAAAATGAAGCATTAAAGCACCCTAACTGGTCAATGGGAAGAAAAATAAGTATAGATTCATCTACACTTATGAATAAAGGACTTGAAGTAATAGAAGCTAAATGGCTATTTGACGTAGAAGTTGATCAAATAGATGTAGTTGTACATCCACAAAGTATAATACACTCAATGGTTCAATTTAACGATAGCTCAGTAATAGCTCAACTTGGATGTCCAGACATGAGACTTCCTATACAATATGCACTTACATATCCTGAAAGACTTGAAAATGGATTTGAAAGATTAGACTTAACTAAAATAGCAACATTAACATTTGAAGAACCAGACTTAGAAACATTCCCATGTTTACAGCTAGCATATGAAACATTAAAAATGGGAGGTACATATTCAGCAGTACTAAACAGTGCAAATGAAGTATTAGTTGAAGCATTCTTAGAAGATAAAATAGGATTTTACGATATACCAAAATACATAAAAGAAACACTAGACGCACATAAAAGTATTGAAGAACCAACTTTAGAAGAAATTCTAGAAGTTGACAGATGGACTAGAGAATACGTAAAAAGCTTAATAAAATAATCTATTATACTAGTTATTTTTTAACATTGAAATTTACATATAGTTTTTTAGACTATAGTATTTTCAATAATTGTATTTAACTAAATCAATGAATTTGATATTAATTACATATAACTACTGAGCGAAGATGAGACTATATAAGTTGAACCGACATTTTAAGCAACGGATATACCCAAAGTGGAAACGAGGGTATATCGTTGGCGATAATTTTTAGGCATAGAGCGAAACTTACATTTTCTCATCGAGCGGACTATAAATAAAGGAGGTCTAAAACTTGACTATAATAGCAGCAATAATACTATTTGGAATAATAGTATTTATACACGAACTAGGACATTTCCTATTTGCAAAAAAAGCAGGTGTAAGAATACACGAATTTGCAATAGGTATGGGTCCTAAAATATATAGCACTCAAAAAGGCGAAACAAAATACTCTGTAAGACTTTTACCTCTTGGTGGGTATGTAAGTATGGAAGGTGAAGATGGAGAATCAAACGATCCTCGTGCTTTTGGAGAAAAAACACTTCTTCAAAGAGCAAGCATAATATTTGCAGGGCCATTTTTCAATATAATATTAACAATATTACTTCTTATCCCAGTATTTTCATACATGGGAACTCCAAGTGATAGTAATGTATTAGGAAAAGTATTAGAAAATACGCCTGCAATAGAAGCAGGACTTCAAGTTAACGATAAAATAATAGAAATAAATGGAGCCAAAATTCAAACTTGGGACGATATAGTTAACAACTTACAAAAAGAAACTTCGCAACCAATAAATATAAAAGTAGAAAGAAACAACACTACTAAAGATTTTTCTATAACACCAGAAAAAAATGAACAAGGGAAATATGTTATAGGTATATCACCTGTTTATGAAAAAAGCATAATAAAGGCAATACCTAAAGCATTTGTAGCAACTTGGGATATGATTAAGCAAATGTTAACATTTGTTGTTCAACTATTTACAGGAACTATACCAGGAGGATTTGAAAACTCAGTAGCAGGACCTGTTGGAGTTATAGGAATAGTTTCAGATGCAGCTAAAATGGGTATTATTAACCTTATATATATAGCAGCAGTAATAAGTTTAAACCTAGGAATATTAAACTTACTTCCTATACCAGCACTTGATGGTGGAAGATTATTAATATTAGGTATAGAAGCTATAAGAGGAAAGAAATTAGATCCAAACAAAGAAGCTATGATACACTCAGTAGGACTAATGGTCTTAATGGGATTCATGTTATTTGTAACGTATAAAGATATATTAAAATTGTTTTAAATTATAATATATTAGTGTATTACAATTTAAATAAATAAATTAAACTTTTATAAAATATTTATTATTAAAGGATGTATCTTAATTAAAGATATATCCTTTGAATATTGTAAACATTAAAGCTATTTTAGATGACTCAAGAAGAAGGTGAAAAAATGTATAAAAGAAGACAATCTAGAGAAGTAAGTGTTGGTAATGTTAAAATAGGAGGTAATAATCCTATAAGTATACAATCAATGACTAACACAGATACAAGGGATGCAGAAGCTACAATAGCACAAATAAAAAGATTAGAAGAAGTTGGATGTGATATTGTTAGAGTTGCAATACCTGACATGACTGCGGCTAAAAATATAGCAAAAATAAAATCAGAAGTTAATATACCAGTAATTGCAGATATACACTTTGATTATAGGCTAGCACTAGAAGTAATAGACCAAGGAGTAGATGGAGTTAGAATAAATCCAGGAAATATTGGTAGCATAGACAGAGTAAAAATGGTTGTTGAAAAGTGTAAAGAGAAAAACTTAAAGATAAGAATAGGTGTTAACGGTGGATCACTTGAAAAAGAATTACTACAAAAGTATGGCTCTGCAACTGCTGAAGCTTTAGTTGAAAGTGCAATGAATCACGTTAAAATACTAGAGGACTTAGATTTTAGAAATATAGTAATATCTTTAAAGTCTTCTGATATATACAAAACATTAGAAGCATACGAACTTATATCAAAGCAAGTAGACTATCCATTACACATTGGTATAACAGAATCAGGAAGTGTTAAAAAAGGAACTATAAAATCGTCAATAGGGGTTGGAGCATTACTTCTTAAAGGGATAGGAGATACTATAAGAATATCTCTTACAGGAGATCCTTGTGAAGAAGTTATAGTTGGTAAAGAAATACTTAGAAGCTTAGATTTATTAAATGACAAGATAAAAGTAGTATCTTGTCCAACTTGTGGAAGATGTAATATAGACCTTATAAGTGTAGTTAACGAAGTTGAAGAAAAGATAAACCATATGGAAAAAGATATAACAGTGGCTATTATGGGATGTGCTGTTAATGGTCCTGGCGAGGCTAGAGAAGCCGATATTGGTATAGCTGGTGGTAAAGGTGAAGGACTTTTATTTAAAAAAGGTGAGATAGTTAGAAAAATAAATGGAGATAGATTAGTTGAAGAACTATTAGAAGAAATAGATAAATATTAATAAAAAAAGAGAAGGTATATGATTTTATTAAAATCATATACCTTCTCTTTTTTATGTATAAGAAAATTATATAATGAAAAAAATATGGATAACCTCTAAGTAACATCGATAGCTTTATAAACGTAAAAAATGATATTTGTTAAGCGGATATATCCATTGGAGAAAAGATCGAAGCAAATTTTTTTATTAAATTCAAGTGAATTTAAATCCATTTAAATAGTGATTAGAATAGCTAAATGTAGTAATAAAAATATATATAACCATAAAAAGTTTTTCATGAAAATTAAAGGAAATTTCATCGAATATGTATACAAAATGTTTGAATAATGTTATATTATTGTTTGTATTTGTCGAAAAAAATAGAAATGAGTAGAAATAAATATAAATAAATAGAAATAAATAGAAATAAATAGAAAAATGGAGGAAATAAAATGGAAGAAACAGTTGACTTAAGGGAGTACTTTGGAATTGTAAAAAAAAGATTTTGGATAGTTGCACTTATAACAATAATAGCAGTTGTTGTAAGTGGAGTAATAAGCTTTTTTATGTTAAATCCAGTGTATGAAGCAAAATCAACTTTAATAGTAAATACTGAAAAAAATGAAGAAACTCAAATGATAACTGGAGATCAATTTAATGTTACTCAAAAGCTTGCAGTAACTTATGGGGAAATAATAAAGTCAAGATCAGTATTAGATGATGTAATAAAAAATCTAAAATTAGATGATGAATATGGAGATTTAGTAAAGAATGTAACTGTATCCCCTGTAAAAGATACTCAAATTATAAGTATAAGTGTTCAAGACACTAACAAAGAAAAAGCAAGAGATATAGCAAATGAAATACCTAAAGTATTTAAAAAAGAAGCTAAAAGAATAACTAAAGCAAATGATATACAAGTAATAGATAAAGCGATATTACCTCAAAGTCCTATAAAGCCAAATAAAATGATGAATATGGCAATAGCGGCAGTTCTTGGGGCAATGATTGGATTATTTGTTGTATTTTTAATAGAGTATTTAGACAATAAATTAAAAACACCACAAGATATAGAAAAACATTTAGGCCTTTCGGTACTTGGTGTTGTACCTAATGAAAAATTAGAAAGATAGGAGGGTATATATGAAAAATATGAACAGAATAATAAGTGTAAGAAATCCAAAATCTCCTATAGCAGAAGCTTATAGAGGAATAAGAACTAGTATAGAGTTTTCTAATTTAGATAAAGAATTAAAGGTTATAAATGTAACAAGTTCAACTCAAAATGAAGGAAAAAGTACTGTAATAGCTAACTTAGCTGTTAGTTTTGCAAACTTAGACAAAAAGGTACTTATAATGGAAGGAGATTTAAGAAACCCAAGTGTACACAGAATGTTTAATATAAGTAATGTAGAAGGGCTTACAGATATACTTTTAGGAAATAAGAATTTTACTGAATGTGTACATTGTACAGAGGTAAGAAATCTACATGTGTTAACTTGTGGTCCGATACCTCCAAATCCTTCTGAAATGTTGTCTTCTAAGAAGATAAAAGATTTTGTAGAAAGTTTAAGAGATTATTATGATTATGTTTTTATAGATGCACCTCCAATAGGTATTGTAACTGATGCTGGAATTATATCAAGTTACACTGATGGTTGTATTTTTGTTGTTGGAGCAGGAGAGGCTGACATTGAGATGGCGAAGATTTCTAAGGAAAGGCTTGAAAAAGTTGGAGCTAATATTTTAGGTGTTGTTTTAAATAAGTTTGAAGCTAGTGGAGCTAATGGATATTATAACTATTATTATGAACAGGAGACTAGAAGGACGAGAAGAGGAAGAAGAAAAAGATAAATAGAATGGGGAATGTAAATGGAAGAAAGTTTTAGATTTGATGAAGAAATATATGAAAATGCTATAACTATTGATTTGTCAAATGTAGCAAATAAAGCGTCAGCATTATATTCAATAAGCAAAAGAACAATGGATATAGTCAGTTCATTGGTTGGGCTTATTTTATTATCACCATTATTTTTACTAGTAGCAATACTTATAAAATTAGATTCTAAAGGTCCTATAATATTTAAACAAATTAGGATAGGGAAAAACAGTAAGCCTTTTTATATATATAAATTTAGAAGTATGAAGATAGATGCTCCGAATCTTTCAACTGAAGAGTTTATTAATGCTTCTGATTTTACAACTAAGGTAGGTAAATTTATTAGAAAAACTAGTATAGATGAGTTACCTCAATTAGTGAATATATTAAAAGGTGATATGAGTATAGTTGGACCAAGGCCAGTCATAGAGAGAGAAGTAAGATTATTAGAAATTAGAAAAGAATGTAATGTAGATAGTATACTTCCAGGAATAACAGGATTAGCACAAATAAACGGAAGAGATAACATAGATGATTATGAAAAGGTAAAGTATGATTTTGAATATTTATCAAAAAGAAATTTAGTATTAGATATAAAAATAATTATTAATACTGTTTTAAAAGTGGCTAAATCTGAAGGAATAAAATAAGGGGGTGGAATATGAAAGTATCTGTAATTACTCCGATGTATAATTGTGAAAAATTTATAAGCGAGACCATAGAGTCTGTACTTAACCAAACCTACACTAATTGGGAAATGATAATTATAGATGATTGCTCTACTGATAAAAGTAAGCAAATTGTAAAACAGTATATAGAACGTGATAAAAGAATAAGACTAATAGCATTAAATGAAAATTCTGGAGCAGCAGTTGCAAGAAATAAAGGTATTGAAGTTAGTAGTGGAAGATTTATAGCATTTCTTGATGGAGATGATTTATGGGAATCAAATAAATTAGAAAAGCAAATACAGTTTATGACAGAAAAAAATATAGGATTTTCATTTACATCTTATGAAGTAATATCAGAAACTGGGATAGATTTAAATAAAACTGTAAGAGTACCAAATATGATTGACTATGAAGGATTGTTAGGAAATACAATAATAGGATGTTTAACAGTTGTTATAGATAGAAATATAATTAGAGATGTTGAAATGCCTCTAATAAGAACTAGACAAGATTTTGCCACATGGTTGAATATTTTAAAAAAGGGATATAAAGCATATGGGATCGATATACCATTAGCTAAATATAGAATAGTAAAAGGATCTATATCTAATAATAAATTTAAAGCCGCAATGAAAAATTGGCATGTGTATCGAAAAATAGAAAAACTATCTTTATCTAAGGCTATCGTAGTATTTTTATGCTATGTATTTAATGCTATAAAAAAAAGAAGAAAAAATGTAAATGAAGTAATTAATACAAGTGAAGCTACTAATATATTATAAACATAATAATGCAGTATTAGTAGGAAAAGTATTTAATACTTATAAGGTAGTGTTGAGTATAGATGATTGAATATGAGGAATGATAAAAAGAGTTTTAATTAAAGTTGGTAGAATATCAAAAGAAGATAAATGAGTATGGATTATAAAAATACTATACTTATATGTCTAATTGAGGTTATAGGTATTAAAATAAAGTATAGTTGATATGTATACAGTTAAACTATAAATTTAAAAACAAGTAAGTTCATTAGATTATGTATCTCAAAATATTGTTACAAAATAAATATATATATAAAATAGGGTCAAGTGCCATTTTAATTATAAATTTAATTAAAAATATTCTTAATATTTATGACGATAATATGTATAAATTAATGGAGGCAAATATGAAATTACAGGTTCTAGTATCTTGTATGCATCAACAAGATTACAGTTTATTAGAAAAAATGAATATTCAAACTGACGCTATTATTATTAATCAGTGTGACATAAATAAATTTGAAGATATTAAATATAGGAATAATTTAGTTAAGTTTATATCTCTTAACGAAAGAGGTGTAGGAAAAAGTAGAAATAATGCATTGCTGAGAGCCGACAGTGATATTTGTTTATTTGCAGATGAAGATGTGTCATATGTAGATGGATACGAAGATATTATAATAAAAGCTTTTAAGAAAAATCCTGATGCAGATATTATATTATTTAATTTAGAAAGTACAAATAAACAAAGACCAATTTATCAGATAACTAAAGAAAAAAGAGTAAGAAAATATAATTTCTTAAAATATGGAACAGTTAGAATTGCTGCTAAAGTTTCAAGTTTAAGAAAAGCAAATGTACATTTTTCTCTTTTATTTGGTGGAGGAACTAAGTATGGAAGTGGAGAAGATAGTCTATTTTTAAAAGATTGTATTAGTAGAGGATTGAAAATATATGCAAGTCCAAAAAAGATAGGTTATGTAAGTCAAGATAGTTCTTGTTGGTTTGAAGGATATAATGAAAAATATTTTCATGACAAGGGCGCATTATATTATTGTATATCTAATAAATATAGTAAATTACTATGTTTGCAATTTTTACTAAGAAAAAGAAAAAAAGTATGTGAAAATATTGACATTATTAGAGCATATAAGTTAATGGTAAATGGGATAAAAGACTTTAAATAAATTATCATATCTAATAAATATAGATAGAAATGAGAGTAATAAAATGAATAAAAATTTAAAAGTTAGTACAATAATTACTACTTATAGAAGAGCTGATATGTTGAAAAGAGCTATAGATTCTGTATTAAATCAGACGTATAGTAATATAGAAGTAATAGTAGTAGATGATAATGATGAAAAAAGTGAAGATAGAAAAAATACAGAAGAGATAATGACATCATATGCAAATAATCAAAAAGTAAAATATATTAAGCATAAAGTTAATATGAATGGAGCAGCTGCAAGAAATACAGGTATAAAAAACAGCACAGGTGAAATTGTATGTTTTTTAGACGATGATGATTGGTACTTAGAAACCAAAATAGAAAAACAATTAGAATTCTTGTGCAAAAATAAAGATTATAAAGCTGTATATTGTGGATGGCATAGAAATGGAAAAATAGTGATACCTAAAAGAAAAGGTAATTTAGGGTTTGAACTTTTAAGTGGAGATAGCTTAATTTATACTAATACTATTATGATGTGGAAAAATATAGCGGAAAAAATAGGGGGTTGGGATGAAAGATTTAAAAGAAATCAAGAAGCAGCATTTTTGTTAAGATATTTTAAATATGGATTTTCAATAGGTGTTATAGAGGAATGTTTAGTTGAATTTGATACATCTGACAGGCGAAATCAATTAGATTCGGAAAAGAATGAAGAACAATTTGAATTTTATTTACGTGAGCATGAAGATATGATAAAAAAATTAGCTGAATTTGATAAAAATGCTAGAAAAAAAATATACTCTAAAAGATATAGAGGCGTATTATTATATCATTTAAAATCAAAAAATATTGTTAATGCATTTAAAGTATATATAAAAATGATTAAATATATACCAATAATGTTTAATAAGGATATTATAGTATACATTTGCTATAGATTAATTAATAAAGACATATGTAATTACTAAATAAAATATAACAAATTATTTATTAAATATTGATATAGAATTACAGAGGAGAGTAATATGAATATATTTACGAAAAAGTATTTTATTGTGCTATTTATATTACCGTTTATAGGAATAAATGTAATAAATGACAATATTTTACTTTCAAGTGCAAGTAAAATGATTGTAAGTATAATAGGATATTTAATGCTATTTGAAAATTTCAATTATAATAAGAACATATTAAATATTAAATTAATTTTATTAGTCATGCTATATTCATTTATAATCCTATTTTCGGCAGTGATAAATAATAATATAACAATTGGAATGATATATACAAATTTTGTGTATATTGGATTTATTATATATATTAATTATTGTATGAAAGATTTTAAAAATTTTATTAATGCATTGAATATTTTATTTGCACTTTTAATTATATATAATCTGATTTTAGCTATATTTGTCCAAAGTTCGTATATGTATATAGGATATCAAGGATCACAAAAAGTATTCGTAGGAACTTTTGAGTCTAGAAATGGTATATCAATGGTTATGATTCCTGCAATTGCATTTATTCTTATACGTTCAGAATATATCTATGAAAAAGTAAGAAACAAAGATATTCTTCTATGTTTTATGGTGTTAATAATTATTCTTTTATCAAAGAGTAGTACAGGTTTTATCGTAGGATCGTTACTTGTTATATATGTATTATTGTTAAAGAAAATAAAAATAAAGATAAATATAAATAAGCTAATGTCTATATATACTATAATATATACTCAAGTTGTTATTTTTAGAATACAGGAAACTGTATTTAGAGGCTTTATAGAAAATACATTACAAAAGAATGTTACTTTAACTGGTAGAACTCTTATATGGGATTTTATTATGAAAATAATTCCAAATTCACTCATATTTGGATATGGTAGAAATGATATAATAGCGCAAAATGCAATAATAAGAGATGTTACAGAAGCACATAATGGTCTATTAGAAATATTATTATGCACAGGAATAATAGGACTATTTGTTTTTATATTGATTTTACTAAATGCATTTAAAGCACTTAATAAGAGTAACAGTAAGATATCTTATATATTATCAATGGCAATATTTTTATATTTTTGTATAGCATTAACAGAAAGTGCTTTCACATATACAAAAATAGGGTTTTGGATATTGATAATTATTTCATCTAATATAGAAAAGATAATAAAACAAAAAGATAACTTAGGATATAAAATATGAAAAAATTATAAAATAGGAGATTAATGTTTATGAAAATAGCAATAGCAGGAACAGGTTATGTGGGTTTATCAAATGCTATATTACTTGCACAACACAATGAAGTAGTAGCATTAGATATAATACAAGACAAAGTAGATATGATAAATAATAAAAAATCTCCAATAGTAGATAAAGAGATCGAAGAATTTTTAGCTAATAAAGAGTTAAACTTAGTAGCTACAACGGATATATTAAAAGCATATAAGGATGCTGAGTTTGTTATAATATCTACACCTACAGATTATGATCCAGAAAAAAATTATTTTAATACTAGAAGTGTTGAATCTGTAATTGAAAATGTATTATCAATAAATCAAAATGCTACAATGATAATAAAATCAACAGTTCCAGTTGGATACACTGAAAAAGTAAGAAAAATGTTTAATACTGATAACATAATATTCTCACCAGAATTCTTAAGAGAGGGGAAAGCACTATATGATAATTTATATCCTTCAAGAATAATACTGGGAGAACAATCAGAAAGAGCTAAGAAGTTTGCTGATTTATTAGTACAAGGAGCTTTAAAAGAAGATATACCAGTACTATTTACAAACTCTACAGAAGCTGAAGCAGTTAAGTTATTCTCAAATACTTATCTAGCAATGAGAGTAGCATACTTCAACGAGTTAGATACTTATGCAGAAATAAGAGGACTAGATACTAAGCAAATAATAGAAGGTGTAGGACTTGATCCTAGAATTGGAAGTCATTATAATAATCCTTCATTTGGATATGGTGGATATTGTTTACCGAAGGATACTAAACAATTAAGAGCGAATTACTCAGATGTACCAAATAATATAATATCTGCTATAGTTGATTCAAATAAAACTAGAAAAGATCATATAGCAGATATGATAATAAAGAAGAATCCTAAGACTGTAGGTATATATCGTTTAACTATGAAAACTGATTCTGATAATTTTAGATCATCATCTATACAAGGTATAATGAAAAGAATAAAGGCTAAAGGAATAGACGTAGTAGTGTATGAGCCAGCACTAAAAGAGGACAAGTTCTTTAATTCTAGAGTGATAACAGACTTAGAAGAATTTAAATCTATGAGTGATATAATAGTATCTAATAGATTATGTAGTGAATTAAATGACGTAGAAGAAAAAGTATACACTAGAGATTTATACAATAGAGATTAATCTTTATTAGGTATATGAGGAAAATAAGATGGATAATAAATTGAAAAAAAATATTATTTATAATGCCTTATATCAAGCACTTGTAATATTATTACCTATACTTACAATGCCTTACTTGGTAAGGACTTTATCTAAAGAGCAAATAGGTATAAATAGTTACAGTTTATCTGTAGTTCAGATATTTATAGTTATTTCTTTTTGGGGAATTAATAATTATGCAAGTAGAGAAATTGCATCTCAAAAAGATAATGGTAAAATGAATGAAGAATTTTGGTCATTATGGACTATACAGATAGTATTTACTATATTTTCATTCGTAACATTAAACTTATTTAATATATATTTTTTTAAAGATAATAAGATTATATTTTTTATACAATCATTTTTAGTATTAATAAATATGATAGAAGTATCTTGGTTTTTTATAGGTATAGAAGAATTAAAACTGGTAGTTGTAAGAAATACTGTTATTAAGTTATTAATGACATCATCTATATTTATATTTATAAAAGATACTAATGATTTCTATTTGTATATACTGATAAATGTTATAACATCATTAGTAGGAAATATTGTATTAGTAAATTCATTAAAGCAGTATGTAAGTACTCCAAATGTAAATAAAGAAAGAGTTAGATATCATTTAAGTAAATCGTGGAAGTTTTTAATACCTCAATTTTCTATATTGATATATACATCTTTAGACAAAGTTATACTTGGTAACCTAGCGAATATGACAGAGGTAGCATATTATGATCAATCGCAAAAGATTATAAGGATTGCAGTTTCATTGGTATCTTCAGTAGGTGTAGCATTACTACCTCGTATGACTTATCTAGCGCAAAATAATAAAAAAGAAGAATTTGATAACTTACTTACAAAATCTTTAAATAATGTACTATTAGTAAGTATATATATAGTAACTGTTATAATATGTGTATCACCTAATTTTGTAGATTGGTTTTTCTCTAAAGAATATAGAAATATGGCTTTATTAATGCAAATAGTTTCACCTATAGGTGTATTTATTCCAATTGCAACTATTTTATGGAATACAGTACTTATTCCAAATAAGTTAGATAATATAGCTATAAAGTCTGCTATATATTGCGCTATAATGAGCGTGATATTAAATACTTTATTAGATAAAAACTTAGGAGCGTTAGGGGCAATAATAACATTACTAGTCGTAGAATTTTATGGAATGTCATATAGAATATATCATTCAAGGAAGTATTATAATTTTAAAATACTTATTCCAAGTTTATGTAAATATTTAGGCGCAGGTATTTTTAGTTATATATGTGTTATTTTATTTACTGGTTTTATGAAGTCTAGTATTATTTCAACGGTAATAATAGGAATAATATCTACTATAGTATACTTTTTAATACTTATAGCTATGAAAGATAAGTTGCTTTTAAGTTACCTAGAAAAAGTAAAAATGAGATTAAAAAGAGGAGAGCTAAATGATAAAAAAATTATATAATAAAATAAAGAATAATTTAAATGATGCTCAATTTATTACAGTAGACTATATTAGAAAATGTAAAAAAATTCCAAATACTAGAAATCCAAAGACATTTTCTGAAAAAATACATTTTATAAAAATATCTGATTGGTTAGAAGATAAATCTGATTTTGTAGATAAGTATAAAGTAAGAGAGTTTATAAAGAATGAGATAGGAGAAGAGTATCTTATAAAATTATTAGGTGTATATGATAATGCAGAACAAATTGAATTTGATAAGTTACCACAATCATTCGTATTAAAATTAAATAATGGATCTGGATATAATTTAATAGTTAAAAATAAAGATGATATAAATGAATTACAAACTAGAGAGTTATTAAATGAATGGTTAAAAAGTGATTTTTATAAAGTTAGCAGAGAAAAACAATACAAGAATGTAAAACAGTTATTGATCTGTGAAGAATATCTAGAAGATGATTCTGGGGAACTTAGAGATTATAAATTCTTCTGTTTTGATGGCAAGTTTAAATTTGTGCAAGTAGATAGTGGAAGATTTTCAGAACATATTCAAAACTTTTATGATAATAAGTGGAATAAGTTAGATTTTACTTATGTATGTGAAAAAAATGATATTATAGACATAAAACCTGAAAAATATGAGGAAATGATTACTCTAGCAGAAAAACTATCATCTCAATTTCCTTTTGTTAGAGTAGATTTTTATTATGTAAACAATAAAATATATTTTGGCGAACTTACGTTTACACCAAATAATGGAATGGAGTCAATAAAACCTATTGAACGAGATATGGAAATAGCTGGATGGATAGATATAAAAAAATATAAATAGTACTATTAGAATAGAAGAGAGTTTAATTTAGTCGATGGGAAAGTAATAATCCTAAAGGATATGAAGCTTAATAAAAAGAAGTGGTACTAACAACTGAATAATACAAAATTAAAATAGCCAATATATTTGGCTATTTTAATTTTTAACTTTACTTAAAATAAATTTTTATGGAGGTCTTTGTGTATATATTAAACTTTATCAGAGGATTTTGTATGGCCTTAGCTGACAGTGTACCAGGGGTGTCAGGAGGAACAATAGCATTTATATTAGGTTTTTATGACGATTTTGTAAACGCACTACATAGTTTAATATCAAACAATAAAAGTGGTAGAATAAAAGCATTTAAATTTCTGGCAAAGATAGGAATAGGATGGATTACAGGATTTATACTATCAGTATTGTTTATAACAAATATATTTGAAAAAAACATATACGAAATAAACTCCTTGTTTTTAGGATTTATAATATCATCTATTCCATTAATAGTTAAATCAGAAAGAAAAACATTAATAGATAATCAGAAAAATATAATATTTTTAATAATAGGAATAACTGTAGTTGGAGCAATGACTTATTTTAACCCAGTTACTAATAGTGGTAATAGTTTTTCTATTAAATATGATAATTTAAACCTATTATTTATAGCATGCATATTTGTATCTGGAATGATTGCCATATCAGCAATGGTATTGCCAGGCATATCAGGTTCTACTATACTTTTAATATTTGGACTTTATGCACCGATACTTAATGCTGTAAAACAAGTATTAAAGTTAAATTTTGATTACTTAGCAGGTATATTGATATTTGGATGTGGAGTTTTGATTGGTATTTTAGTAACAGTAAGAATGGTAAGGTATTTACTTCGAAATTTTAGGGCACAAACAATATATTGTATTATAGGTCTTATGATAGGATCTATATATTCAGTTATAATGGGACCTACATCTCTTGAAATACCTAAACCACCAATGTGCATAAAAACATTTAGTATCATATTTTTTGTTATAGGATGTACATTAGTTCCAGTACTAGAAAAACTTAAGGATGTGCTTAAAAATAAAGAAATATAATAGCATCTGCAATATATGCTTATGACTTTGAAGGAAGAAGATACGATGTTGGTAATAAGCTAGGTTTCTTAGAAGCTACAGTAGATTTTGCATTAAAAAGACCAGAACTTAGAGATGAATTCTTAAAGTTTATAAAAAGCAAAGGAGATAAATAAGACTCTAAAGAATTACAAAAAGTAGTAGTTACTGTAAGATAGTTATATAAACAAGCTATAGTCTCAATGTTATGGCTTAAGTATTATCAAAAACTAAAGTACAGAATAGTTAATATTTTCCAGGTAATAATTTATAAATACTTTAGAAAGAAGGTATATTATGAATGTATTAATTATAGGTGGAGCTGGATATATAGGAAGTCACACTGTTAAATATTTTTTATGATGATTTGTCAATTTAAGTACAACACTTTAGATTTAAGTAAAGACCTCTGTAGGTGTCTTGAAATCAAGATGCTTGCAAGGTCTTTTATTTATATAATTTTCAGATGAGATATGTGCTAAGAAATTAGCTATATAGCATCTTTCATATATAGTAATATATTTATAGCTTATAAATTTATGAACTTTCATGTTGAGTAATTTTGTATTTATTATTACCAATATGAACATAAATTTATGAGCTATTTTTTTACTCATTTTTAGATGTCGAACTTAATAATATAATTTATTATTTATATAAAACGCATATATATGAAAAAATAATTTGCAAAAAGTTCGTGATGAAACATAAGATAATTTGTCGAAAAAAGTATATAGATAAGAAAATATATGATGAAACATAAGAAGTTTTGTCGAAGGTATATACAAAAAAAATAAGAATTGCTATATTACTCTACGGATAAAATAATTTGACGAAACATAAAAAAAGTGGAGGTAAAAATGGAAGAAACAATTGACTTAAGAGAATACTTTGCAATTATCAAAAAGAGATTTTGGATAATTGCTCTTTTAGCAATTATATCGGCATTAATTAGTGGTGTAATAAGCTTTTTTATGTTAAATCCAGTATATGAAGCAAAATCTACATTAATAGTAAATGCTGATAAACAAGCAGAAACACAAATAGTAACAGGAGATCAAATAACTGTTACGCAAAAGCTTGCGGTAACTTATGGTGAAATAATCAAATCAAGAACAGTTTTAGATGATGTAATAAAAAATTTAAAGCTAGAAAACACATATGAAAGCTTATCAGGGCAAATAACTGTATCTCCAGTAAACGATACTCAAATTATAAGCATAAGTGTACAAGACACTAATCCTCAAAAAGCAAGAGATATAGCAAATGAAATCCCAAAGGTATTTGAAAAGGAAGCAAAAAGAATAACTAAGGCAAATGATGTTCAAGTAATAGATAAAGCAACATTGCCTAAAAATCCAATAAAACCAAATAAGGTTATGAATGTATTAATAGCATTTGTTTTAGGAACTATGATAGGACTTTTCGTAGTGTTTTTAATAGAGTACTTAGACAACAAAATGAAAACACCACAAGATATAGAAAAACATTTAGGATTATCAGTTATTGGTGTAATACCTAATGAAGATATAGCTTAATAAATAGGAGGATATTATGAGTAAAGTTTTAGAAAAAATAATAAGTATAAGAAAACCAAAATCTCCTATTTCAGAAAGTTATAGGGGGATAAGAACTAGTATAGAATTTTCAAACTTAGATAAAGAAATGAAGATTATAAATGTTACTAGTTCAATGCAAGGTGAAGGAAAGACAACAGTAATAACAAATCTTGCAGTTAGTTTTGCAAACCTTGAAAAAAAAGTATTATTACTTGAAGGGGACTTAAGAAATCCAAGTGTACACAGAATGTTTAATATTAGTAATATAAATGGGTTAACTGATATATTACTAAACAACAAAAATTTTGCAGAGTGTGTACATTGTACAGAAGTTAAAAATTTACATATTTTAACATGTGGAGCAGTACCTCCAAATCCATCGGAAATACTTAGTTCAAAGAAAATGAAGGAATTTATAAATAGTTTAAGAGAGTATTATGATTATATATTTATAGACACTCCACCAATTGGAGTTGTAACGGACGCTGGAATAATATCAACTTACAGCGATGGATGTGTTTTTGTTGTTGGAAGTAAGCAATGTGATGTTGAAATAGCGAAGGTTTCAAAGCAAAGACTTGAAGATGTTGGAGCTAATATAATTGGTGCGGTTTTAAATAAGTTTGAGGCTGAGGGTAATGGTTATAATTATTACAATTATTATTACCAACATGAAAGCGGAAGAAAAGCTAGAAATAAGAAAAAGGCAGCTGCATTATAAGTTAATATATTAATTAACAAAAATCGAAAAATTAAATAGTGTGGGGGTTTAGATGGATAACAGATTTAAGTTTGAAGAAGAGTTTGATGAAGATGCAATAGCGATTGATTTTTCAGAAGTATTAGCAAAAGAATCAATACTTTACTCTGTAACAAAAAGATTAATAGATATAGTTGGTTCATTATGCGGAATTATTTTATTATCACCATTATTTTTAATTGTTGCAATACTTATAAAGTTAGAAGATCCAAAGGGAAAAGTATTTTTTGCTCAAGAAAGAAACGGAAAATATCCAAAAACTTTTAAAATGTACAAGTTTAGAAGCATGGTACATAATGCAGAGGATTTGTTAAAAGACTTAATGGACAGAAATGAACAAACTGGTCCAGTTTTTAAAATAAATGATGATCCAAGAATAACTAAAGTAGGTAAGGTTATACGTAAGACTAGTATAGATGAACTTCCACAGTTATTTAATGTACTTAAGGGAGATATGAGTTTGGTGGGACCAAGGCCGCCCATACCTCATGAAGTTGACCAGTATAATTCATATCAAATGCAAAGGTTAGCTGTTAAGCCAGGGCTTACTTGTATATGGCAGGTTAGTGGAAGAAACAATATTGGATTTGATGAATGGGTTGAAATGGATATTGAATATATAAAGACTAGAAATTTATGGTTAGATATAAAGTTAATATTTAAAACAGTTGGAGTTTTATTTGGAGATGATAATGCGTCATAGATTAATGTCGCTCGATGTATATATATAAGTCTTCCTCCAAACAGAAATGTCGGTGCGACTTATATATATACATCTTCGCTGGTGAATATTTAATTATGAGCATTTGAGATATAAAAAATAAGGAGTGAAAATAATGAAATATATAAAATCTTATAAAGAATGGTTAGATAATCCTTATTTTGATGAGGAGACTAAAAAAGAGTTACTATCTATAGAAAATAATGAAAAAGAAATAGAAGATAGATTTTATAAAAACTTAGAATTTGGTACTGGTGGACTTAGGGGAGTAATAGGTGCGGGTACTAACAGAATAAACAAATACACAGTAAGAAGAGCGACATATGGACTTGCAAACTACATATTAAATAAATGTGGTGAAGAAGGAAAGCAAAAAGGTGTAGTAATAGCATATGATTCAAGATTTAAAAGTGAAGAATTCTCAAATGAAACTGCTAAAACATTAGCAGCATGTGGAATAAAGGCTTATATATTTGACAGCTTAAGAACTACTCCACAACTTTCTTTTGCAGTTAGACATTTAGGATGTGTTGCAGGAGTTGTTATAACAGCAAGTCATAATCCACCAGAATATAACGGATACAAGGTATATTGGACTGACGGAGGTCAAGTATGCCTAAATATAGCGGAAGAAATAATACAGGAAGTTAATAAAATAGAAGATTATAGCACAATACCTACAACTAATGAAGATAATGAATTAATAACTTTATTAGATGAAAAAGTAGATAGAGCATTTATAGATGCAGTAAAAGAGCAGCTTATAAGACAAGACATAATCGACAAAGTTGGTAAGGATATGAAGATAATATTCACACCAATACACGGAACTGGAAACTTACCAATAAGAAAAGCTTTAGATGAAGTAGGATTTAAAAATGTTGCAGTTGTTAAAGAACAAGAAATGCCTGATCCGAAATTTTCTACAGTAGAATATCCAAATCCAGAGGAAAAAGCAGTATTTGATATAGCAATATCAATGGCTAAGGAAAATGGAGCAGATATAATAATAGGAACTGATCCAGATTGTGATAGAGTTGGTGTTGTTGTTAAAAACAATGAAGGTGAGTATGTAGTACTTAATGGAAACCAAGTTGGTTCATTATTAGTTGATTATGTAATAAGCAACAAAATAGATGAAATAAAAACTATGAACAATCCTACAATAGTTAAGACTATAGTTACTTCTGAACTTGGAGCAAATATAGCAAAGAGTTATGGAGTTTCAAGTGTTGACACATTAACAGGGTTTAAGTTTATAGGTGAAAAAATACATCAATACGAAAATACTAATGAAGCTACATTTATAATGGGTTACGAAGAAAGTTACGGATACTTAGTTGGTACTCATGCAAGGGATAAAGATGGGGTTGTATCAGCACTTCTTATATCAGAAATGGCAGCTTATTATTATGACAAAGGTATGACTTTATATGAAGGACTTCAAGAAGTATATAAAAAGTATGGATACTACAAGGAAGAGTTAAAGTCAATTACTTTAAAAGGTATAGATGGAATGGAAAAAATAAAGTCTATAATGAATCATTTTAGAAATACAAATATAGAGCAAATAGCAGATATAAAGGTAGAGGAATTAAGAGATTACAAAGAAGGTATAAATGATTTACCAAAATCAGATGTCCTTAAGTTTATATTAGAAGATAATTCATGGATAGCTATTAGACCATCTGGCACTGAGCCAAAGATAAAGTTTTATTTTGGATGTAATGGAGAAAATCAAGAAGCAGTAAACTCTAAGTTAGAACATATAATGAGAAAAATAATAAAAATGAAAGAAAGTATAATAAAATAGGTTAGAGTAATTTAGGAAGTGGAAGTATACTGTGTTATTTAAGCATGGCAGTGGGAAAGTAAATAGACTGATTTAGTGTTTAACATAAGATATTACTCAAGAGTAACAAAAGTAGTAAGATTAATAAGACAGATTATTATAGATGAAATTACATAATTATTTAATGTGCTTAAAGTAGATATGAGACTGGTTAGATAAAGACCACAAATACCTAACGAAGTAGAGCAGTATAACTCATATCAAATTCAAAGGTTGGATATCAATCAATGGCTTACTTGTATATGGAAAGTTAATGGAAGAAACAGCATTGATTTTGATAATTGGGTAAAACCTGACTTGGAGTATATAAGAAATATAAGATTATGGATTGATATAAAATTAATATTAAAAACAGTTTTTGTTTTACTTGGAGATAAAAATGAATCATAACTAGACAAAATGAGGTGATATGAAAGATGGATTATAAATTTAGTATAATTATAAGGACATATAATGAAGAAAAATGGATTAAAGAAGTAATGAAATCAATTTATAATCAATGTTATAAAAACTTTGAAGTTATAGTCGTTGACTCAGGATCTACAGATTCAACATTGGATATATGTAATGAGTTTGATTGTAAAATAGTAAAGATAAATAAATCAGATTTTAATTATAGCTATGCTAGCAATATAGGCGCAAAGTATTCTGATGGAGATGTATTATGTTATCTTAGTGGACATTCAGTAATAAAAAATGATGACTATTTAGAAATAGCAAATAAATTATTTGGAGATATAAAAGTTGGAGGCGTATATGGTGATGTAATAGCCTTACCAGATGGATCTATAATAGAAAAAATATTTCATTATTTAGGTTCTAAAAAATCAAAGTTAGAAGGTCGTGTTTATGAAAATAAAATACATCCCGGAATTTTAAGTTGTAGTAATGCTATGATTAGAAAAAGTATATGGAAGAATAATGAGTTTAAAGAAGAACTTGGACATGGTGGAGAAGATGTACTTATGGCATATTTTATACTAAATGAAGGTTATAAAATAGTAAAAGATCCTAATATATTAGTTAAGCATTCTCATGGAAGCTCTTTAATAAAATTTATAAAGGAATTTAAAGACTGGAGAATGATGTATAATGATGTGTTAAAGTATATAGAAAATAAAAATTAGAATTAGAATGGAGATAAATTATGAAAGTATGTTTAGTTGGTTCAAGTGGTGGTCACTTAACACACCTTTACTTATTAGAAGAATTTTGGAAAAATAAAGAACGATTCTGGGTTACATTTGAGAAGGAAGACTCAATATCATTATTAAAAGATGAAAAGAAATACTGGTGTTATTTTCCTACTAATAGGAATATTAAAAATTTGATTAAAAATACATTTTTGGCAATTAAAATTCTATTTAAAGAAAAACCAGATATTATAATTTCATCAGGTGCAGCTCCAGCTATACCATTTTTTTATATAGGAAAGATAATGGGAAAGAAACTAATATATATAGAAGTTTATGATAGAATAACTAGTCCTACTTTGACAGGTAAAATAGTTTATCCAATAACAGATAAGTTTATACTTCAATGGGAAGAGCAAAAGAAATATTATCCTAAAGGCGAATGTATAGGAGGTCTAATATGATATTTGTTACAGTTGGTACTCATGAACAACAATTTAATAGACTTATAAAAGAAATAGATATTTTAAAAGAAAAAGGAATTATAGAAGAAGAAGTATTTATTCAATCTGGATATAGTGATTATAAACCTAAATTTTGTGAGTTTAATGCTATGATATCATCTGAAGATATGGATAAATATGCTCAAATGGCTAGAATAGTAATAACTCACGGGGGGCCAGGCAGTATAATGTTACCTTTAAAATATAATAAAATTCCAATTGTAGTTCCTAGAAAGTATGAGTTTGCAGAACATGTAGATAATCATCAAGTAGAATTTGCTAATTTTTTAGAAAGAGATAGAAGAATATTAGCTGTATATGATATAAATGAGCTATTAGATACTATAGTTAATTATGATAAAAATATAGAAGAAAAGCAAATATTACAAAATAAAAATAATGCTTTTATATTTTGTAAAAAGTTAAATAGAATAGTAGATGAATTAATGAAACATAAATAAAAATTTAAAATAAAATGTATACTTAAAGTTAACAACTGTAAGTACTTAAAATGATAGAGAAAGGAATTTGAAATGAAAATTGCGTATGTAATTTTAGGAGATATAAATAAAAAAGAGTATGCAGGAATTAAAAAAAAGATATTTGAACAAATAGATGCACTTAGATCAATAAATAATAATGTTATTTTAATTACTTATGATAATGAAGACTTAGTTGCTTATGATGAAATTGGAAATAAACATATAATAAGTTCATTTAATAATAAGATAGATAAAAAATTAAAAATTATAGATAGAACATTTATTAATTTTATTAATAATTTTAATATAGATACATTTTATATTAGATATATTCAGAGCGATATATTTTTTATAAAACTATTAAAAAATATAAAAGAATTAGATAAAAAAATATATTTGGAAATACCAACTTACCCATATGACGATGAATTAACAAAGGCTAAATTAATAATAGATAAAATTTATAGAAGAAAACTAAAAAAATATATTGATAAGGTTATTATATCATCTGATAAATTAGAAAAGGTATTCGGTATAGATGTATTTTATTTAGATAATTGCATAAATTTAGAAAATATAAAATTTGAAAATCATATATTTAAAAAAAATATAGATGAGATTAATCTTATAGGTGTATCATATATTCGTAATTGTATAGGATATGATAGAATTATTAAAGGTTTAGCTGAATACTATAGCAATAATCATTCTATAAAGGTATATTTAAATATTGTTGGTGAGGGTGAAGGCTTAGAAGAATTGAAAGAATTGGTGAAGCAAAAAAAATTAGAAAGGTATGTAGAGTTTCATGGATTTAAATCAGGAAAAGATTTAGATATAGTTTTTGAAAAAAGTGATATTGCAATTGGTTCACTAGGTGACCATAGGCTTGGTGTTATAAAAAAAGCACCTCTTAAATCTAGAGAATATTGCGGAAGAGGTATACCGTTTATTTCCAGTGTTGAGGATTTAGGATTTGATAAATCATGTGAATTTATACTGAATATTGAACCAAATAATGACCCAGTTGATATAAATCAAGTTATAGAGTTTTATTTCTCTATGGTAGGTAAGGATATAAGTAATAAGATGATAAAATATGCAGAAAAAAATTTTAGATGGTCAGAACAATATAAGAAATTAATAGAAGATGTAGTATATGAATAAAAGTTAACTTAATAAATTTAATAAAGATTTATGAACTTTACTAATATTTGATAATTATAAAATTAGTCTTTAAAAGAAATAATAGGTCAGAGTGAGTTATATCTATATATTAAAGAATACTAAGGTGGAATTATAAAATTGAAACAAGAAAATGATAAAATAGGGTTATCGATAAGTGATAAAAAAATTGAAAAGGTAGTTATTGCTATAATTGTAGCAGTTTTATGTATACCTTCAGAAATAAGAAATGGAGTTTTGGGAAGAAAATTAGGGTGTATTAATTACATAGCTATAACATTTTTAATATATTTAGTATATATAAATATAAAAAATATATATAAAAAATATATGATATTTTTATACTTTATTATAATTTATTATATATTTACACTAATATTCAATAATGAAAATCTATTTAACGTGTTAATTGTTATATGTGTACATTTATTTCCATTAATACTTATAGGAATGAGTATTAATGATAAAATTTTTAAAAATATATTTTACACTGTTATAAAAATTATTAACTTTATTATAATTCTTATAACAGTATTAGGTCTGATGGAGTTTATATTAGGTTTAGATATATCTCTATATATATCTAAGTTTATGCCAGATCGAACACAAGAATTAATATTATTTCAAAAACAAGCTAATGTTAAGAGATTATACTCATTTATGGGGCACCCTTTATTTAATACACAATTATATTTAATGTTTTTTGTATTAAATAATATATATAATAAATATTTCGAAAAAATATTATCGGATAAAATATTAGTCATAATATCTGTAATAGGAATAGCTATGACTGCAAGTAAAATGGGATTAATTTTAATAAGTAGTGCTATACTTGTTATAACACATAATAAGTCTATAATTAAAAAGGTAGTATTAATCAGTGGTATATTATTAATAGCTATGTATACAGGAATATTTAATAATACTATTGAAAGATTTATGGAAGGGAGCATAACCACAGGAAGAGCTGAAACATGGCAAGCTGTTTTAAAAAGTGGACTATATCCAATAAAATTATTATCTGGATATGGACATGAGTTTACATTTACATTTAATAATTATTTACCGTGGGCATCAGCTGCATTTGAATATCCAATAAGAATGTTTTCATTAGAGTTAGGTATAGTTATGGCAGTATTAATTTATATTTGTATAGGTGTAATACCTATTTTAATTCTTTTGAAAAGAAATCATGTATATCTTTTAATATCATATATGATAATTTTTATAGATGTAAATTCATATAATGGACTTGCATTGGCAAGTGATTATATGTTTATATTTTCTATATTTATATTTATTATATTAAATACATCTAGATTAATAAAAAAACAAAATTTAGTAGCTTATAATTGATATGAATTTTATTAGTTTGATAATTTGTAAGTTAAGAGGTATTAAATACTGTATATTTTACTAAGTGTTTAGTTATAGCTTGTTAGCTAATAAATAAAAATAGATATTTTAATAATATTAAACAGTATAATAGGTTTAATATTATTAAAATATCTGTATAAGTTTAGAATATAAAGAATGAGGAAGTAATAGATGAAAAAAAAAATAAAACTAATTTACCAAAAAATAAAATTTAAGGTAATAGATTCAACTATAAAGTTAAATTCAAGTATACCTATGAATTTAAAGCTTGGCAAGTATACCGTTATTGAAAAGTCAGTAGATATACATAAACAATTAGAATATATTGGAGATGGAACGTATATATGCCAAGGAACGTATATATATCATTGTGAAAAAATAGGTAAATATTGTTCTATAGCGAGAGATGTTGGTATTGGAATTGGAAGTCATCCAACAGATTGGACATATACATCACCTTTATTTTATAATAAGTCTAGAGGTTTAGTCGAAAAAAGTACTTATGATTATATAAAAAAAGATAAAAAGGTTGTAATAGGAAATGATGTGTGGATAGGTGCAAAAGCACTTATATTAAATGGTGTAAATGTAGGTAATGGTGCTATAATAGCAGCTGGATCTGTAGTTACAAAAGATATAGAGCCATATGCTATTGTTGCAGGCGTACCTGCTAAAGTTATTAAGTATAGATTTGATAACTTTATTATTGATCAACTGAGAGAAAATGATATAAGTAATCTAGAAATAGACATTATAAAAAGTGATATACACAACATACAAAATGTAGAAAGTTTTATTGAAAAAAATATATATTAATAGAGGTATGAATATGAAGGTACTACTATTTTCTGGAATGAAACCATCGCAAAACGAAAAGTTTGGTGGCGTATTTGTTTCAAAAAGATATCACATATTAAAAAAATATATAGACATAGACTTGTATAAAATAGGTAATAAATACAGTCTAATATATAAACATATATATAAATATTTAAAGAAAAAAAATATTAAAGATGATAGTTGTATAGTTATAGAAGGTACTAGATGGCGTAATGTAAATATTAAAATATCATTGATAATGAAAATGATAGAAAAATACATTAGTTCGTTTTATTATAGCATTAATTTGAAAAAGATATATAATCATATCAATATTAAAAAATATAATTTAATACATGCTCATTGGGTATATCCTACAGGATATATAGCAATGTTATTATCTAAAAAATATAATATACCATATATAATAACCGCTCATGGATCTGATATTCATACAATTCCTAAAAATAATGCTAAAATAGCCAAATATACATTAGAAATTTTAGAAAATGCAAGTAAAGTTATTTTTGTTAGTGATAGCCTAAAACGGGATGCGTTAAATCTAGGGTATAGTGGTAAGAATGCAGAAGTTATATATAATGGTGTAGATATTAATAATTTTAAAGAATTAAATAAAGAGAAAGTTAAACTAGAATTAGGATTTGGATGTACTGTAATTGGATATATTGGCAGACTAGAGCCAATAAAAGGTGCAGATCGATTACCTAGAATATTTAATGAAATAAATAAATTAAAAGAAGATATTGAGTTTCTAATAATAGGAGATGGATCACTTAAAGAAAATATAATTAAAGAACTTGATGAATTAAAAATTAAATATAGATATTGTAAGTCAATGGAACATAAAAAATTAAATAAATATATGAATTCATGTGATGCGATAGTTGTTCCTAGCAGAAATGAATCTTTTTGTTGTGTAGCTTTAGAAGCTCAAGCTTGTGGTACAAAAGTTGTAGCATCTAATGTAGGTGGTATTTCTGAAGCTATAGGAAAATTCGGTTTTTTAGTTGATTCAGGAGAAAATTTTGAACGTAGATTTGCTGAAACTGTAAATTATTGCTTGAATGAAAATATAAATATATATGATATGAAAAAAAGAACACATGAATTTAGCTGGGAAAGAACAGTTAAAGAGGAACTTAATATATATGAAGAAGTTTTAAATTTAGGGAGTGGAAAATGACAGAAAATTTAATTAAAAAGTTTATACAGTTTGCAATGGGAAATGGTATAGTTTTAATTCTAGGATTTATATCATCACCATTAATAACAAGATTAATATCACCAGAACATATGGGTAAATACTCAATGTTTAATACTATATGCAATCTTATATTTCTTTTTACTATCTTAGGTCTAGATCAAGCATATGTTAGATTTTTTTATGAAGAAGAAGAACAAAATAGAAAAACTTTACTATGTAAAAGTATTATGATTCCGTTGAAAATAAATATAGCTGTTTCAATACTATTATTAATATTATATAAGCCTATTTCTAAATTTATAGTAGGTGAATATAATATTAATATTATACTTATAATGATTTCATTTATTTATTTTAGTATTATAGGTAGGTTCTCATTATTAGTTGTTAGAATGAAACAGAAAGCAAAGTTATATTCGATTCTACAAGTACTAGGTAAAATATCTTATATTGCTTTTGCATTGATATGTTTCTATATATTTAAAAATAATTATATTACATTAATATTAGCAATAACTTTATCTAATGTAATAGTAGCTTTAGTATCTATATACACTGAGAAAAATGATTGGAATTTTAAAGTTAAAAGTAATTGTATAAAAACAAAACAAGAAGATTTACTTAGATATGGTAAACCATTGGTTTTTTCAATGGCAATTACTTGGATATTTCAATCAATAGATAAACTTACGATAAATATATTTTCGGGTTATAATGAGTTGGGGCTTTATTCAGCAGCATTTTCTATAGTAGCATTATTAAATGCTTTTCAAAATACATTCACTACTTTTTGGGTTCCAGTAGCTAATGAAAAATATGTAAATAATTCTAATGATAGAGAGTTTTTTGTTAATATAAATAAATTAGTAAGTCTAGTAATGATTAATTTAGGTATATTATTGATAACTTTTAAAGATATAATTGTATTATTATTAGGAAATAAGTATAGAGAAGCTGTATGTATATTTCCTTTTTTAGTTTTCACACCAATCATGTATACTATATCGGAAACTACTGTTATGGGAATCGGTTTTAAAAATAAAAATAAATATCATATATATATAGCTATAATTTCCGCTTTAATAAATTTATTAGGAAATATTATTTTAGTGCCTAATTTGGGTGCTAAGGGAGCTGCTATATCCACAGGGATATCATATGTTGTATTCTTTACGATGAGGACTTATTTCTCAAACAAGGTTTATAAAGTAAATTATAATTTAAGTGCATTTTATATATCTACAGTTATGTTAAGTATATTAGCAATGTATTCAACTATGAATAGTTTAGATATTAATAATATTATTATTAGTATTTTATCTATATGTACTACGTTATATCTATATAGAGATATAATAATGGATGTTATATATAGTTTAAAAGATAAATTTAAAAAGGTATGTTAGATAGAAAGGAGAATAAAATTAGAATGATAGTTGGTTATATAGAAGACAGATATCCAGAAAAAAGAACTATTATTAATAAAATTAATAATGTTAAATATAAAAGAGTTAGCAGATTAAATAATAAATATAATTATTTAAAGTTGGTTAAAAAAAGCATATATAAACAATCTATAGAAAAGTATAAGTTTAAATTTAATCCTTTATTAAGTAGTAATATAGATTTATATCATTTTTTCAATCATATTAATTATGGTAATAGTAACTATATAACTACTTTTGAGACGTATTTACCTAGAATTAAAAAACAAGAGATGGAACAAGATGGAATTGAAAAAAGTGTGGAAGTTTTATCTAAACCAAATTGTAAATATATAATAGCTATGTCTGAATGTACTAAAAATATACAATTAGATTTAATTAAAAATTGTAGCGATTATATAAAAGACTCAATTGAAAAAAAAATTAAAGTTATACATCCACCTCAAGAAATAATATTTGAAGATTATAATGTTAAAAAAAAATACTTAGATAATGAATTAACATTTATTTTTGTAGGTAATGATTTCTATAGAAAAGGAGGATATGAGATAACAAAGGTATTTCATAGTTTAACAAAAGAGTACAAAAACATTAAATTAATTATTATCGGGGATATAAAAAATACGCATGATTATACTAAAAAAGTATCTGAAGATGAAGTAAATGAAATATTACAAATAGTAAGTGTAAATGATAGAATAAAGTATTACAATAATCTAAGTAACTTAGAAGTAATAAAATTGATGAAAAAAAGTCATGTAGGAATGTTAACTACATGGGCAGATACTTATGGATACTCTGTATTAGAAATGCAAGCTAGTGGTTGCCCTGTAATCAGTACTGATGTTAGAGCGTTACCAGAAATAAATAATAATAACTGTGGATGGATAATTAATGTTCCAAAAAACTCACTTGGTGAAGCAGATTATTTCTCTGAAAAATCTAGAAATAATATAAGAAATATACTTTTTCAAGAAATTAGAGAGATAATGATTGAAATTATAAAAAATCCTAATATTATTGAAAAAAAAGGGACTGAGGCATTAAATAGAATTATAAGAAATCATAATTTGAAAGATTATGAAAATATGTTATATGAATTATATAAGAAAAGTGTATAGCAGAAAATATAAACTTAGATAATGTAAATTAGTATTGTATACATAATAGAATGATTTAAAGATAAATTACTAAATTTAAGCGGAGGTATGTAGCAGTGAAAATAGCAATAGCAGGAACGGGATATGTAGGATTATCTAATGCAATACTACTTGCACAAAATAATGAAGTAGTAGCAGTAGATATAATACAAGAAAAAGTAGATATGATAAATAATAAAAAATCTCCAATAGTAGATAAAGAGATAGAAGAGTATTTAGCTACAAAAGAACTAAACCTAATAGCAACGACTGATGCATATAAAGCATATAAAGATGCAGAGTTTGTAATAATATCTACTCCGACAGATTATGATCCAGAACAAAATTATTTTAATACTAGAAGTGTAGAATCGGTAATATCAAATGTATTATCAATAAATCCAGATGCTATAATGATAATAAAGTCAACAGTGCCAGTAGGATACACAGAAAGAGTTAGAGAAATGTTTGATACTGATAACATAATATTCTCACCAGAATTTTTAAGAGAAGGAAAGGCTCTGTATGATAATTTATATCCTTCAAGAATTATAGTAGGAGAACAATCAGAAAGAGCTAAAAAGTTTGCACAACTTTTAGTGCAAGGTGCTTTAAAAGAAGATATACCGGTACTATTTACAAACTCAACGGAAGCTGAAGCTGTTAAGTTATTCTCTAATACTTATCTAGCAATGAGAGTGGCGTACTTTAATGAATTAGATACATATGCTGAAGTAAGAGGATTAGATAGTAAGCAAATAATAGAAGGTGTAGGACTTGATCCAAGAATAGGAAATCATTATAATAACCCATCATTTGGATATGGTGGATATTGTTTACCGAAGGATACAAAGCAATTGAGAGCAAACTATGCAGATGTACCAAATAATATAATAGCTGCTATAGTAGATGCAAATACAACTAGAAAAGATCATATAGCAGATATGATAATAAAGAAAAATCCTAAAACTGTAGGTATATATAGATTAACAATGAAAACAGATTCAGATAACTTTAGAGCATCTTCAATTCAAGGAATAATGAAGAGGATAAAAGCTAAAGGTATAGATGTTGTAGTATATGAACCAGTTTTAAAAGAGGATAAGTTCTTTAATTCTAAAGTAATTAGAGACCTAGAAGACTTCAAATTAATGAGTGATGTTATTGTATCAAATAGAATTTGTAAAGATTTATTTGATGTAGAAGATAAAGTCTATACAAGAGATCTGTATTTCAGGGACTAAGGAAAAATAAGGAGAGATAAATAATGAAATTAATTATACAGGTGCCATGTTATAACGAGGCACAGACGCTGGAAATTGCACTGAATCATCTGCCAAAACATATCGACGGGATCGATGAGATCGAGTATCTGATCATCAACGACGGAAGCCGTGACGATACCGTTAAAGTTGCGAAAAACTGGGGCGTGAACTATGTAGTCAATTTCCGGACGAACCGCGGACTGGCAAAGGGGTTCATGGCAGGGCTGGATGCCTGCCTGCGAAACGGTGCGGATATCATTGTCAATACCGATGCTGATGATCAGTACTGCGGAGATGACATCGAAAAACTGGTGCGTCCGATCCTGGAGGAAAAGGCAGATATTGTGATCGGTGAACGCCCGATCGATGATACGGAGCATTTTTCACCGCTCAAGAAAAAGCTTCAGCATTTCGGAAGCTGGACCGTGCGTGTGGCATCCAAATCCGATATACCTGACGCACCGAGCGGTTTCCGTGCTTATAGCCGTGACGCAGCGATGCGTCTGAATGTCACCAATGAATATACTTACACCCTGGAGACGATCATCCAGGCAGGACGCACCAGAATGGCAATGGAGTCGGTGCCGATCCGCACCAACCCGGAACTTCGCAAGTCCAGACTGTTTTCCAGCATGTTCGGATACGTGAAACGTTCCATGGTGACGATCGTCCGTTCCTTTATGATGTATAAGCCATTGCGCTTTTTCCTCGGAATCGGCAGTGTGCTCTTTCTTTGTGGGGCACTGCTTGGCGTGCGTTTTCTGGTTTACTATGCGACCGGAGCCGGAAACGGACATGTGCAGTCCCTGATCCTTGCAAGTATCCTGATGCTGATGGGCTTCCAGACCGGCGTGATCGGACTGCTGGCAGACATCATTGCGGCAAATCGCAAGATTTTGGAAGATGTACAGTATCATGCACGTAAACTGGATTATGACAGAGAGAAAGAGGAAAAATAAAATGACAATGACGAAACAGGACAGGATTTGTATGATCTCACTGTTTGCGGTAATGTTGGTGCTTATGGGAGTGCCGGCATTATGTCTGAGTACGAACACCGTTGTGGATGAACTTGGTACTCTGACTAACACAGCCCTTTTGACCGGGAGAAACTGGGGAACAGGGATTTTAAGTAACGGCGGATATTATTACCGTTATGGAATGGCTTTTGTGTGGCTTCTGCCGTTTCTGATCTTTAAAGATCCGATCATCGTTTACAAAGCGGCGTCTTTTGTCAATGCCTTGTTTATGGCAACGACACCGGTGATGGCTTACTATATTGGCAGACGCTATCTGAAGCTCGAAAAAGAAAAAGATGCGGTCCTTCTGGCGGCAGGTTCTGCGATCATCAGCAGTGTGATGTTCCAGGCAATCTATCTGCGTGGAGATATGATGCTGATCGTGCTCAACTGGGTTTGTGCACTTTTTATTTTAAATGCCATGTATGCAAAAACGAAAAAAGAGCGTCAGATCTATACGATATTGCTGAGTTTCTGTGCAGTGTACGCCTATGCCTGCCACAGCAGGGGAATCGTTATGGTGATTGCCTCTGCGATGACTGTACTGCTGATCCCGTTTTTTACAAAGGAAAGGGAAAGAAGGATTCCGTATATCAGTTTCTTTGGCAGTATGGCAGTCTTTCTTGTGATCGACAAGATCCTGGTGAAATATTTCAGGCATGCTATCTGGGGAAACGCTGCAGCTCATGCGACCGGCATCCCGAAAGGAACGCTGAAACTGCTGAGAAAGGGAACGGGGATCAAATCCTATATTCGGATGGCAATCGGCTGGCTGTATAATTCTTTCAGTTCAACGCTTGGACTGGTCTGCGTGGGACTGATCGCCTGTGTGATCATTGTTTTTCTGATGATCCGCCGTTCGAAGAAGGTGACATCGCAGGAAGGTACACTGGCATTGTTTGGATTTTTATCTTATGCAGGAAGTTTTGTCCTTGGAACTGTATTTTTCCTGAAAAGTGTGAAAAAGAACTTTTACGGTACTTCCAAAATTCGTGTGGACCGTATTGTATATGACCGCTATATCTGCTGTGCCTTCGGTATTCTCTGTATGGTGGCACTTTATGTGCTGATCTGGAAAAGGGATCTGTTTGGGATTCGGGCGAAAATGCTTTCGGTGGCAGGATGCGGCCTTACGCTTGTGCTGTTTTCGAAGATCACGGCTCCGTATCTGAACAACCAGAGCTTTGTGCGGAAATATATGGGTATGCTCTGCACATTTGTGAAAACCCATGCCGGAAAACTGACCTTTGAAGGGAAACATGTTTCCGGAGGAGTGATCCTGTTTGGCGTTGTGGCACTGCTTTTGTTTTTACTGGTTCTGCTTTTGTGCCAGAAAAAGAAAGGCTGTCAGGCGTGCACTCTGATATTGTTTGTCTCTGTACTGTTGTTTGGCTATAATGTAAAGAACATTACCATTTCAGAAAATAATACAAGAGAGGCAAGGATTTCTTCTGCATCCAGTCTGATTCTGTCGTTTGGTGATATTTATAAAGATTATTCTTATGTATGGGCCGAAGAGACGGCAGCACCGATCAAGTCTTACCAGGTACGTCTGATGGATTATCACCTGATCGGAGAAGAGTATCAGAGCTTTAACGATACAGACAATGTGTTTGTGATCGCAAAAAAGCTGCCGAATGAAAAGGAATTAAAAAGCGGTGCATATTATCTGATCGACGGTGAAGCGTACGACAACAAAAAAGAAGATTTTGTCTATGTCAAAGGAACAAAACTGAAAGAAGCACTGGAAGAGCGAGGCGTTTCGCTGACTGCTTATACCGGATGACAGACGGCAGAAAAACATGGTTTCTGAAATCATAGATAACATGGTAGGAGAAGAATCGGTTATGGAAGAAAACACACAGGTAAAAAAAGAAGAAGCGGAAATACTGGAAAACGCACAGCAAAACGGAGAAAAGAAATGGAAGAAATATGTCAGGATCGGATTTCTGCTGCTGGTTGCCGTTTTTCTAATTCGCTATTTTTATAAAAATTATGATTCCTACAAGAATCTGGATATTGAGATCAACTGGCCGGTATTTGCCGGGGCACTGCTGTTTTATTTCATTTATCAGGTGACGCTGGCCTCTTTATGGCATTACATCACGAAATTGAACAAGTGTTCCATTCAATATTTCAAGGCGATCACAGCGTATCTGTATTCGATACCGGGGAAATATATTCCGGGAAAGGTTTTTATGCTGCTGGCACGTGTGCCGCTGTATGAAGAAGGCGGAGTGCCGATCCGAAAAGTGACGGTCTGCTTTTTCCTTGAGAATATCTGTACGCTTCTGGGTGCAGCCTTTTTGTTTCTGATCTCGCTGTTCTTTTTCCCGAATGACCTGCTCAACGATTATAAATGGATGACGATCGGCCTTGTGATCCTGTTTTTTATCTGCATCAATCCGAAGATCATCAATTTTTTCCTGAGGATCCTGGAGCGATTTATTAAGAAAGATCTTTCAATCCCGATCACCTACCCGCAGATGATCAAAGTTGTACTGCTGTTCATCTGCAACTGGCTGGTTGTCGGTGTCGGGTTCTACATGCTGGTATGCTCTATTTATCCGGTTCCGGTTTCTCAGTTTCTCTATGTGGCCGGAATTGACGGACTCTCCTGTATCATCGGAATCCTGGCGGTGTTTACACCGTCCGGTCTTGGAGTAAGGGAAGGTATCATTTTGCTGGGACTTGGACTGATCATGCCGAAAGAATATGCTGTGATCATTTCTCTTGTGACCAGACTGTGGCAGACGGTTGCTGAATTTATGCTGATCGGGATTGCGATCGTGATCAACAGAGGCATGAAATTTTACAAGAAAAAGAAGGAAAAAGTTTGATCTGAAATAAAAAAAGAAAAATCCATCATGTCAAGAAAAAATACTTGACACGGTGGCTTCTTTCGTGTATGATAACCAAGGTGATTGCAGTGGAAAAGATTTTAGAGCAGACATTATTGTATGATTTTTATGGTGAACTGCTTACAGAGCATCAACAGAAAATATACGAGGATGTAGTATTCAACGATATTTCCTGCAGCGAAGTTGCAGAGAATCAGGGAATCAGCAGACAGGGTGTGCACGATCTGATCAAACGGTGCGGACATATCCTGGATGATTACGAGACAAAACTGCATCTGGTTGAGAGATTTGTAAGTCTGAAAGAAAAGGTGGAAGCCATAAGGATGGCGGCAGATGATCCGGAAGAAGTAAGGAAGATTTCGGATGAGCTGCTGAAAGAATTATAAAACCGACTGACGGTGGAGGTTACGATGGCATTTGAAAGTTTATCGGATAAACTGCAGAATATATTTAAAAACCTTCGCGGCAAAGGAAGACTGACAGAGGCAGATGTCAAGACAGCACTGAAAGAAGTAAAGCTTGCTCTTCTGGAAGCGGATGTCAGCTTTAAAGTCGTGAAGCAGTTTATAAAAGCGGTTCAGGAGCGTGCAATCGGTCAGGACGTGATGAACGGACTGAATCCGGGACAGATGGTGATCAAGATCGTAAATGACGAGCTGGTAAACCTGATGGGATCTGAGACGACGGAGATTGCACTGCGTCCGGCAAGTGAAGTTACTGTGATCATGATGGCAGGTCTTCAGGGAGCCGGAAAGACAACAACAACTGCGAAACTTGCAGGCAAATTCAAATCAAAAGGCAGAAAGCCGCTTCTGGTAGCGTGTGACGTGTATCGTCCGGCAGCTATCACGCAGCTTCAGATAAATGGTGAGAAGCAGGGTGTGGAAGTTTTCTCCATGGGAGACAAACAGAACCCGGTCAATATCGCCAAAGCAGCTGTAGAACATGCAAAGAGTCACGGATTTAATGTCGTGATCCTTGATACAGCAGGACGCCTTCATGTCGATGAAGCGATGATGGAGGAGTTACAGAACATCAAAGAAGCCGTTCATGTTGATCAGACGATCCTGGTGGTGGATGCAATGACCGGACAGGATGCGGTCAATGTGGCAGACAGCTTCAATCAGAAACTTGAGCTTGACGGTGTCATCCTTACAAAGCTGGATGGAGACACCAGAGGCGGTGCGGCACTCTCGATCAAGGCAACCTGCGGCAAACCGATCCTCTATGTTGGTATGGGCGAGAAGTTATCCGATCTGGAACAGTTCTATCCGGAGCGTATGGCATCCAGGATTTTAGGCATGGGCGATGTGATGACGCTCATCGAGAAAGCACAGGCCAATATCGACGAAGACAAAGCCAGAGAAATGGAACAGAAACTGAAAAAAGCACAGTTTGGTTTCGATGATTATCTGGAGAGCATGGCTCAGGTTAAAAATATGGGAGGCATATCCAGTATCTTAAGTATGATGCCGGGTATTGGCAATAAAGCAGCAGATATCGAGGCTGCGGTGGATGAGTCCAAGATGGCACGCATCGAGGCGATCATCCTCTCCATGACACCGAAAGAGCGTTCCAATCCGGATCTGTTAAATCCGTCCAGAAAGAAACGTATCGCAAAAGGTGCAGGTGTGGACATCAGCGAAGTTAACAAACTGGTCAAACAGTTCGAACAGACACGCAAGATGATGAAACAGTTCCCTGGTATGATGGGAGGCAAGGGTGCAAAACGCGGCAGGTTCAAGCTTCCGTTTTAGCACATAAAGAATGCAGAGAAGCTGCCAAAGGCAGGTTTTCATAGATATCAAAGATATAAAAATACTGAGGAGGTGAAAGTAATGGCAGTAAAGATCAGATTAAGAAGAATGGGAGAAAAGAAAAATCCTTTCTATAGAATCGTTGTAGCTGATTCTCGTTCCCCGAGAGATGGAAGATTCATCGAGGAGATCGGTACCTACAATCCGAACATCGAACCGAGTGAATTCAAGGTAGATGAGGAGCTGGCAAAGAAATGGCTGGCAAATGGTGCACAGCCGACAGAGGTAGTAGGAAAGCTCTTCAAAATCGCCGGTATTGAAAAATAAGAGGTGGCAGGATGAAAGAATTAGTAGAAGTAATCGCTAAGTCACTTGTAGAAAATCCGGAAGAAGTTACCGTTACGGAAAGGCAGTCTGGAAAGACAACGGTTGTTGAACTGAAAGTTGCCCCATCCGATATGGGAAAAGTAATCGGTAAACAGGGCAGAATCGCGAAAGCGATCCGTGCAGTTGTAAAGGCTGCAGCCTCAAAGGAAGACAAGAAAGTTGTAGTGGACATTCTGTAGCTGAAAAGCTGCAGGATGCTGCGTTGAAAACCTCGTGCAGACGAGGTTTTTGTTTTATTCAATTTTACCCGGAGGAGAAACATGGAAGAATTTTTACAGGTCGGAGTGATTACGGCAACACATGGTATTCACGGGGAAGTCAAAGTATTTCCGACAACCGACGATCCGAAACGTTTTAAAAAACTGAAAAAAGTGCTTCTGGATACCGGAAGAGAAAAACTGGAACTGGAAGTGGAAGGTGTCAAGTTTTTCAAAAATATGGTCATCCTGAAGTTTAAAGAATATAATGATATCAATCAGATTGAAAAATACAGAAAGTGTCCGCTGCTTGTGACACGCGAGCATGCAGTAAAACTTAAGAAAAATGAGTATTTTATCGCAGATCTGATCGGACTTAAGGTCTATACTGAGGATGATGCATTTCTTGGCACACTGGATGATGTGATCCAGACCGGAGCAAACGATGTCTATCAGGTAGTGACGGAAGAAGGAAAAGAGATCCTGATTCCGGCGATCCGTCAGTGTATTCTGGAAGTAGATGTGGAAGAAGACCGCATGAAAGTGCATCTTCTGGAAGGGCTGGTGTAGCATGCATTTTCACGTACTGACACTGTTTCCGGAAATGATCGAGCAGGGAATGAATACCAGTATCATGGGCAGGGCGATCGAACGGGGATATATTTCTCTGAAAGCAACGGACATCCGCGACTATGCTGCGAATAAGCATAATAAGGTGGATGATACACCGTACGGAGGCGGAGCAGGCATGGTCATGCAGGCAGCACCGGTCTATGGAGCCTATGAGGCAGTAAAAGAACAGATCGGTTACCGGCCGAGAGTGATCTATCTGACACCGCAGGGAAGTACTTTTTCACAGCCTATGGCGGAAGAATTTGCAAAAGAGCAGGATCTGGTCTTTCTGTGCGGACATTATGAAGGGATCGATGAGCGTGTCCTGGAAGAGATCGTGACAGACTACGTCTCCATCGGGGACTATGTCCTGACCGGAGGGGAACTTCCGGCAATGGTGATGATGGACGCGATCTCCAGACTGGTTCCGGGTGTGCTTCACAATGAGGCATCTGCCGAATTCGAATCTTTCCAGGGAAATCTTCTGGAGCATCCGCATTACAGCAGACCGGAAGTCTGGCATGAAAAGCGGGTTCCGGAAGTGCTGTTATCCGGACATCATGCCAACATTGAAAAATGGAGAAGAGAACAGTCAGTCATCCGGACGGCAGAAAGAAGACCAGATCTGCTGGAAAAAGCGGATCTGTCAGCAAAAGAAAAAGCTCTGGCAGATCGCTGTCTGGCTGAAAAAAAGCTTGCTTTTACGCAAGAGGTATGATAAAATTATTCACGTTGTGAGAAGAGATGGTCCTCTGCTACCTGGGCGGTATTAAGAACATCTGAAAATATAAGGAGGAACAACAAGATGAACGAAATCATTAAGAACATTGAAGCAGCTGAACTGAAAGCGGAAGTACCTGTATTTAACGTAGGTGATACTGTAAAAGTTTACGCAAAGATCAAAGAGGGTAACCGCGAACGTATCCAGATCTTCGAAGGAACTGTTCTGAAGAAACAGGGTGGAAGCAACAGAGCAACTTTCACAGTAAGAAAGAACTCCAACGGAATCGGCGTTGAAAAGACATGGCCGCTGCACTCCCCGAACGTAGAAAAGATCGAGGTTATCAGAAGAGGTAAAGTAAGAAGAGCGAAACTGAATTACCTGAGAGACCGTGTTGGTAAAAAAGCAAAAGTAAAAGAGTTGGTTAAATAATAGGACGCAGCAGCGTACCGAATGATTCCGCAACAAGCACTGCTTGTTCGGGTCAGCCAGACAGACCAGGGACAAGTACTTAGGTAATTGTCCCTGTTTCTGTATAACCGACTGTGAATTTCAAAAGGCAAAAGGGGAGGATACATGAGCCGCACAGGAAGAAATCGCAGAGAAAGGGATCGAAGAAACAAAGATCGGATTTCACAGGAACAGGCAATACAGGAAAAACACAGCAGAAGGGAAATGAGGAAACAGAAAAAAGAACGGGAAAAGGTCAGAAAGAATCCGATCAAAGCCGGTCTTGGATGGCTGTTTCAGATCATTGTGGTGATCCTGTTTGCATATATTGCTGTTTTCTTTTTCGGTCAGTCCAGAACGAACATCGGACAGGCGATGAACAGTACTTTGTCCGGCGGAGATGTTGTTCTGTTAAATGAGCTGTCCTATCGCTTTTCAGGACCATCCAGGGAGGATGTAATCTCGTTTAAACTGAATGGAAGCGAGGACACGCATTCTTATATAAGACGTGTGATCGGACTGCCGGGTGAGACCGTTGAGATCCGGGATGGCAAAATTTATATCGATGGATCGTCAGAACCGCTGGAAGAAGATTACTTGAAGGAAACATGGACCTGGGAAAATGACGGTTATACGTTTAAAGTACCAGAGGGATGTTATTTTGTACTGGGTGATAACCGAAACGATTCGGAAGACGGTCGTTTTTGGGCA
>ENA-OWPF01000337-OWPF01000337.1-human-gut-metagenome-genome-assembly--contig:-NODE-337-length-55804-cov-6.069006_pt1 | contig 55804 bp, 28 predicted proteins | sample MGYA00248261_ERZ651840 | MGnify/ENA primary metagenome ERZ651840 (study PRJEB26924, sample SAMEA4378268) | human gut metagenome | biome: human gut; feature: human-associated habitat; material: faeces... | reverse complement strand
TTGGCGTAGCGCTGGCCGTAGCCGAAGGTGAGGAAGCCGTCGTCGGCCTGATGGAAGCCCATCATGATGCCGGACTTGTAGATGTTCTCGGGATCGTAGATCGGCGAGACGAACATGTACCAACGGACGTCGCCCGCCGTGTCGATCACGGCGTTCTGCGGATAGTAGACCCACTCAAGCGCGCCGCCCATCGGGTTGTTCCAGGTCGTGCGGGCGACGTTGCCGCCCGACGGCAGGAAGTTGTTGATGAAGTAGAGGCGGTCCTTGAATTCGGGCGCAACCTTCTTCACTTCGGTCTCGAACATGGCGTGGTGTTGGGCGGCCGTGCCGTTCGTCTCGGTGTGGATCCCGGGCGCGTAGATGCGGTAGACCTCGTTTTCGACGCGGGTTTCCTTCGTGCCGTCGACGATCGTGTAGGACACCTCGACCGTGTTGTTGTAGTCGGGATAGAGGCCGAAGACCGGGATGCCCGCATGGGTGCGCAGCTGAACGTCGCTCACGTTGTACTTGATTTCGGCGCCGCCGTGCTTGGGAACGATGCGGACTGCGGCATCCTTGAGCTGGTAGCCGCCGTTGCGGATGACGGCCGTGAGCGGCGCGATCTTGTACGGATTCGTGATGACTTCGCCGATCTTGCCCTGAACGGCGTACTGGACGTTCGGGCCGGAGCCGCCGCCCGAGGCGGAGGCGATGCCCGGAAGAATGCAGGCGGCGGCAACGGCCGCGGCGGCGAGCTTCAGCGTGAAGGACTGCATGAGGAAACTCCTTTGGATCCCTGGTCGGGGAGATGAAAGCGTGGTGTTGTCTTCTGGCGCGGACGTCCTGGAGGTCGCGGCATTGATTGCCGGGAGCGCCGGCGCCATGGCTGTAAGATTAGAGAAGACTGGAATTTCCAACCATTGTGAATTTCAGACGTTTTCAGGTCATATTTGATGAATGGAACCGCTCAAAAATGAGAAAAGAACCGAAGGAACATCTCGACCGCGACAGCCTGCTTCTCTTCAGGACGCTCTGCGCGACGCACAACCTTCAGCGGGCCGCCTCGCAGCTCGGCATGCCGCAGGCGACGGCGTCGCGCTCGCTCACGAAGCTTCGCGAGGCCTTTGAGGACGAGCTCTTCACGCGATGCTCGGGCGGCCTCACGCCCACGCCAAAGGCGCTCGCGCTCGAGCCGAAGGTGGCGGCCGTGATCGCAAGCTTCGAGGACCTCTTCGTCGAGGAGACCTTCGATCCCGCGAGTCTGGTGCGCGAATTCAGGATCGCGTGCGCGGATCATGCGATGTTCTACATCGAGCCCGCCGTCACGCTCGCTTCCAGAATGGCGCCCGGCGTCACGTTCCGGCTCTCGCCCAACGGAGACGACTGGCTCGTTGAGCTCCAGAGAGGCGACCTGGACTTCGCGATCTTTCCCATCGAGCGCGCGCCCGAAGGTTGCGCATGCCTGCCGCTCTCGTCGTGCAGGAGCGTGCTCGTCGTGCGAAGCGATCATCCGCTGGCCCGAAGGTTCGACGAGGCGGGCGCACTCACGCTCGAAGAGTGCCTTGCGCACAGATACGTGGAAGTCCGCACGGGGCCGGAATGGGTGTTCAAGGCGATGGACGCGTCGGTTTCCGAGGCCTGGATCGCAAGGCCGCGTGCGGTGAGGACGCCGTACTTCTTCAGCGCCGCGCAGATGGTCAAGCGTTCGGACCTCTGCTTCACGTGCTCGGAGACGCTCGCGCATGAAGTCGCGGGCACGGATGAATTCAGGATTCTGCCGCTTCCCGAGGAGTGCTCGACGAAATGGGTTCCGAAGCTCGTCTGGCACGAGCGCGGACATCGGGATCCCGCCATGCAGTGGCTTAGGAGCGTGATCACCTCGCTCGTGCACGAGCAGGATTCGGGGCGGTGAGGGAAGAGCTGCAGACGTACGGAAAGGGGCCGGTTCTGTGAAGAACCGGCCCCTTTCCGTACGTCTGCCTGCCGGGCCGTCGGAGGAGCGTGGGTCCGGGCGGGCGTGCCTGCATGCGGTGGAGAAGTCCGCATGCGTGAGGTCGATGCCGGGCGCCGTGAGGAGAGAGGACGGCGCCCGGCACTTCTCAGTCGTGAGACCCGGAGGTCTCGTCAGGCGACTTCCTTCGCGGCGTTTTCGCCGGCGATCTGGCCGAAGACGAAGCAGTCGAGAACGGCGTTGCCGCCGACGCGGTTCGTGCCGTGGATGCCGCCCGTGATTTCGCCTGCGGCGTAGAGGCCCGGAATGACCTTGCCTTCCCAGTCAAGGGCCTGGGCCTTGACGTTGGTGTTGATGCCGCCCATCGTGTGATGGACCGTCATGCCGGTGTAGCAGGCCCAGAAGGGACCGTCCTCGATGCGCTTGGTGAGGTTGACTGGCTGCTTGTGGAAGTCGTCGTCGCGGCCGTTCTTGACGAAGACGTTGTTGTAGCGCTTGATCGTCTTCTCGAGGCCGTCGGGATCGACGCCCATCTTCTCGGCGAGTTCGCGGATCGTCGGGGCCGTCCAGGCCTCGTTGATCTTGATGCCTTCCATGATGGCCTTGCGGTTGACTGCGTCGTAGCTCATGAAGTTCGTGTTGTCGCAGACCGTGTAGCCGTAGCGTTCCGGCGTGCCGAGCACGGCGTCGCGGATCACGTCGCGGCGTTCGCCTTCGTTGACGATGCGGTTCCCGCGCTTGTCGACGTAGATGGAGCCGTTGACGTTGAAGTTGAGGAGGAGCTTCATCTTCTTGCCGGCGGGAGCCCCCGGAGTCGACTGGATGAAGTCCATGCCGACGAGGTAGGCGCCGACGCGCACGGCGGCCATGGCGACTTCGCCCGTGGAGCCGGGGAGGTTGTCGGTGCCGAGCCCCTTGACGCGCGGGTCATGCAGCTCGCGCAGGTAGCGGTTGCCGGAGAAGCCGCCGGCGGCGAGAACGACCGCCTTCGTGGCGCGGATGAAGCGGGCGGGGCCCTTGGCGGGCTGGACCTTGACGCCGATCACGCGGCCCGCAAACTGCTCTTCGCGGATGATTTCGGTCACGCCGAGGCCCGTGTGGACCTGAACGCCGAGTTCCTTGGCAGCCTTCGTGAGGACGGTGCCGTAGCCCTGGCCCTTCGGAAGCGCAGGGATGTGCGAGCGCGGATAGAGCGCGCCGAAGATCTGGATGACGTTGTCCTTGAACTTCATGCCGAGGGATTCGAGCCAGGTGATGGCGCCGTAGGCGTTGTCGCAGAGGACCTTGACGCGTTCGGGATCGCCGCGGAAGTCGCCGGCAGCGAGCGTCTGCTTCATGTGGTTTTCGGGCGAGTCCTTGATGCCCTGGCGCGGCTGGCGCACGGGGTCGGCGGCGTTGATGAAGCCCTGGGCGATGAGCGTGTTGCCGCCCGTGAAGGCGAGCTTCTCGAGGACGAGGATGTCCTTGGCGCCAGTCTGGGCGGCCTTGACGGCGGCGGCCATGCCGGCGCCGCCCGCGCCCACGACGACGATTTCGTGGGTTTCGTCCCATTTGAGGTCGTTGCGGCACTGTGCGGATGCGGCGCCCGAGAAGGCGGCTGCGGCGGTGCCGATGCCTGCGGCGGCGAGCATGCGGCGGCGGGTGAGATTCGCGGTCATGATGTTTCTCCTGCTGGAGCGAAGCAGCGGGTGGTCTTGTTCGACGGGGCCCCTTCTGGGGACCCCGAAGCCCGCGGGCTGCGCTCGGTTTGTCATGACTGCATTGTCGGCCGACGGATTACGCGCGTAACTTGGAAAAGGTCAACGGGAGGCGATTTCGTCCCATGCGTGAAGAAGAGAGCGGCGGGCGGCGGCGAAGAACGGCGGGGCCGGCCTCATCTGCCGATGAGGCGCATGATGTCGGGCAGCATGGCCTCGAGGACCTTGCCCGAATGAATTCCGAACTTCCGGTAGATTTTGGCGCGGTGGCCCTGCACGGTGCGCTCAGAGATGCCGAGCTCGGAGGCGATGCGCGCGTCGCTGCGGCCGAGCGAGATGAGTTCGAGCAGATGTCTTTCCCGGTCGCTCAGGGCCTTGGCGCCCGCCTTGAGGAGCTCGGCCGAGAGGCCTTCGCGGCGCAGGCGGTCCTTGTGCACGGCCGAGGAGATGGCGGCGAGGAGCTTCTCGTCGTCGACGGGCTTGAGCAGAAAGTCGACCGCGCCGCGCTTGAGGCTCTGGATCGCGGTGTCGAGGTCGCCGTGGCCCGTGAGGAAGATGACGGGCAGCTCAATCCCGCGCTCCTCCATCGCCTGCTGAAGTTCGAGGCCGCTCATGCCCGGCATGCGCACGTCGAGGACGAGGCAGCCGGGAGAGTCCATATTCTCGACAAGGAACTCCCGCGCGCTCGCGTAGCTCACGCATCGCCAGCCTTCGATCTCGAGCATCAGGGATAGTGCGGCGCGCACGTCGGGCTCGTCGTCGACGAGGCGGATGAGTGCCGAGTCGCGCTCGGCGGGATCGAATTCGGATTCGGTCATGGCAGATTTCCGTAGTTTCCATGCAGAGGCGCTTCGCTTCGGGCGGGCATCGTCAGCGTGACGGCGAGTCCGCCGCCGTCCCTTGCGGTGCGGGCCGAGAAGGCGAGCGTGGCGAGGTGGGCCTCGGCGATCGACTTGCAGATCATGAGTCCGAGTCCGAGGCCCGAGGACTTGGAGCTTGCGAGCGGACGTCCGATCTCGGCGAGCGCTTCGGGCGTGAGAAGCGCGCCCGTGTTGGCGACGGTGAGGCGTACGGCGGTGCCTTCATCTGCCGCGTCGAGCGTGATGAAGAGGCCGTAGGGACGGCCTCCGGAGGCTTGCGCGGGCTCGGGCGCCGAGAGTACCGCCTCCTGGGCGTTCTTTACGAGATTGATGACGAGGACCCGAAGCTCCACGGCGTCGCCCGAGACGATGAGGCCGGGGCGGATGTCCGCGGCGACGGGCACCTTGAGGCGGTCGGACTTCGTCATGTCGGCGAGGCACTCGGAGAGGAGTGCGGGCAGGTCAACGGGGAGGTCGCGCCTGGCGCCCTCTCTGGCGTAGCTTCTCACGCGGTCGATGATCGCGCCCGCTTTGTCGAGCTCGGCCGACATGCCCGAGAGGCAGCGTTCGGCGAGCACCGGGTCGGGTGCGCCGCGTCGCATGAGCGTGCGCATGCCGCGCAGGTAGCAGCGAACGGCAGAGTTCGTGCGCGAACATCGAGCTCAGCTGCCCGACAATGCCCGCGCGCTGCAGGCTGTCGAGCCTCGCGCCCGTCTCGCGCACCTGTTCGCGGGCGGTCTTTTCGCGCTCGAGTGCGGCGCTGAGGTCGGCGGTGCGGCGCCTGACGAGCTTCTCGAGTCTTGCGAAGTGCAGGATCCAGGCGGCGAGAAACCCGAGGAGCAGGAGGACGCCGCCTCTGGCCTCGTCCCAGATGCGTTCGAGCGTCCAGTGGTTGAGATAGGCGAAGGGACCGGTCTTGAGCGAGCGGAAGAGGTCGTTGACGCGGTCGAACTCAGTCGCGATCGAGACGGTGAAGCCGCCCGGCGTCATGTCGGGCTTGAGGTTGAGAAGGAGCATTGCGACATGCTTCGTGATGACGGGCGGCGTGTGCGGCACGCTCGCGATCGTCCATCCCGGATACATGTCGGTCGAGTAGCGGCAGCCGAGCGCCTCGGCGCGAAGGCCGGGCTTGTCGTTGACGACGGTCCAGCGGCCCGCGAACTCGGGATGGCGCTCCGTGATGGCCTCGGGCATGCAGGCGCGAAGAAGGCCTGCGTCGGCGCGTCCCTCGACGACCGCGCGCAGGACCTCGACGGGACGGTTGTCGGTTTCGGTGACGGCGCTGAAGAATTTGTCGGGCCTGAAGCCTGCGGCGGCGATCTCGCCCATGTTGAGCATGTATGTCATGAAGTTCGCGCGGCTCGTCGTGACGGCCGTCATGCCTTCGAGTCTGGCGAGGTCCGTAATGTCGGCTCGCCCGCTCCTGACGACGATCACGCCCGCAACGCAGCGGTTCGGATCGGGAAAGGCCCTGGACGTGATGGTGCCGATGTCGCGCGCGCCCATCGGACGCATCTGCACGAAGAAGCCGGAGCTGCCGAGAAAGAACTCGACCTCGCCTTTTCTCACCGCTTCGGAGAGCGCTTCGGTCGTGTAGAAGCGCGGAACGATCCGGAGACCGGGTGAATTTTCCTGCAGATGGCGGACGATCGTTTCCTGAATGTTTTCGCGTCTGCTCAGGTAGGATGCCTCCGACTCGAAATCAAGCAGGCCGATGCGCACGACGGTGCGGGCCTCGCTGCGGAGCGGGGCGTCGGGCTCGATCGTGGCGGACGGCGCTGCAAGGGCCGCGCCGAGCGGAACGAGGAGTGCTGCAGAAAGGAGGCGAAAGGCTTTCATGAGGGAGCCGAAGCTGAAGCTCTTGCGCAGCCGACGGCGGTCTTGATCTCCGGTGATGATCGGAAGACTGATGATGAAGGATTTCGTGCTCATGGAAGTACCTTAGCACAGGGGCTGGAAAGACACACGCCTTTCATCGGGGACAACAAATAGATTGGAAGAGAGAGGTTTGCCGCGTTCCTCCATCCGAATGAATTCGGAGGCTTCCTGCGGCTGTTTCTGTGATGTTGATGGTGCGCAGAGTCTAGCGGAGCTTCGTTGCGCCTGCCTTATGTCTGCTCTCGTCCTTTCCCGACCGTCAGGCGCCCGCCTCAAGCACGGCCCTCACCTCCTCGGCCACGAGCCTCGCGATGTCGCGCTCCCTGTTCGTGAGCTCCGCGCAGCGCGCCCTCGCCGTCTCGCCGTCGAGCACCGCGCCCGCTCCGCTCAGGCTCTCGAACGCCGTGGATGCGATGACAGCCAGAAGCCGCTCGTTGTCGACGGGCTTCTGGATGAAGTCCGCCGCGCCCTCATGGAGCGCCATCACGGCCATGTCGATGTCGCCGTGCCCCGTAAGAAAGATGACGGGCAGGCTGAAGCCGCGCTCGTTCATGACGGCCTGCGCCTCGATGCCCGTCAGTCCGGGCATGCGCACGTCCATCACGACGCAGCCCCGCACCGATGGCGCGTCCCCTCTGAAAAAGTCGTTCGCCGACCTATAGTCGACCACGCGCCAGCCCTCGGTCTCGAGCACGAAGCGAAGCGCGTCGCGAAGCGAAGCGTCGTCATCCACAATGCGCACGAGCACTCCCTGCTGCACCCGCGCGAGCTCCGTGGGCGTGAGCGTTCTGATCTGTCGTCTTGCCATGCTTGCGTCTCCCGGCCTCAGGAGGCCTTCTCGTCCCTGTTGTCTCGAACAGCATTATCGCCTGTCGCCAAGGGATCGTCATCCAAAGGCGACGGCTCTCCGGAGACCTCCCTCACGGGCACGGTCACGCGGGCCACGAGCCCGCCCTGACGGCGTGCGCTGAAGGCGAGCCTGCCGCCGTAGGCCTCGAGGATGCCGCGCACAATCGAAAGCCCGAGTCCGAGCCCTTCGGCCTTCGTGGAGCCGAGTCCTCTGTTGAGGCGCTCGACGGTCTCGCGCGTCCCGCCGCCGTCGTCGGCCACGGTGATGATCGCGCGTTCGTCCTCCTCGAAGAGCGTCACCACGACCTCGCCCGCGCCGCCCGCGGCGTCGGACGCCTCGAGCGCGTTCTTCATGAGGTTGAGCGCAACAAGCTCCATCTCGAGAGGATCGGCCGTCACGACGGGCTCGTCGGTGACGATGACCCTGAGCGCCGTGCTGTAGCGTCCCGTGGTCTTGAGGTCGGCCGCCGCCCTGTCGACCTGCTCGCGCAGGCTTACGAGGACGCGGGTGGGCTGCTCGGCCTTCGCGTAGCTTCTCACGCGCGCGACGATCTCGTTGGCGCGTTCGGTCTGCCGATCCAGCCTGTCGATGACGTCCGTCATCCTGGCGGTGTCGGTCGAGCCGTTGCCGAGCATCCTTCTCAGGCCGAAGCTGTAGAGCGAGATGGCACCGAGCGGCTGCCTCATCTCGTGCGCGAAAATGACGGAAAGTTGCGCCACCACGCCGGCACGCTCAAGGCGTTCGATGCGCTGGGCCGCCCCCTGGGCCTCCTCCTTGAGGACCTGCAGCTCGGCAAGGGACTGCCTCAGGGCGGCCGTCCGCTTGTGCACGAGCTGCGTCACACGCACGCTGTGCAAAGTCAGGCCCGCGACAAGGACCCCCGCGAGCATGAGCCAGTGCCAGTACTCGGCGATGAAGCGCTTCAGGCTCCAGGTGTTGAGATAGGCATAGGGCCCCGTTCTTGTCTCGCGAAAGAGCTTGTCGACCGAGCTGTAGTCGGTCGCCACGCCCCAGTAGATGCCGTTGGCACCCGTGGGCTTCAGAGCGAGAAGGGCCTGCGTCACGGAGCGCGAGACCCTCGGATCCGTCACCTTTGTGGTTCCCACGGTCCAGGTCGGATAGAGCTCGGTGGATCTGGCACAGACCTCGCCCGGTCCGTCCTTTCTGTTGATCACCTTGAATCTGCCCTGATGCTCGGGATGGCGCTCGAGCCACTCCTCCAGAAAACAGAGTCGCAGGAAGGCGACGTCAGCCGTACCGTCAAGCAGGTGCCTCGGCGCCGTCTCCATCGCGTCATCGTCGCCCAGATAAAGCGTCTCGCGGAAGAACCCGTCCACCTTGATCCCCTGCTTCATCATCTCGCCGTAGGGGACGAGCAGCCCCGTGAAGGCCGTTGGCGTCGAAGTAGCGAGCACGCCGCCCTTCAGGTCCCTCAGGGACTCGATGTCCGAACGGTCGGCGGCCGCCACGATCGCCGTGCCTTCGCCGTGGTTCGGGTCGGGATAGGAAAGCGAAACGGCCGAGACGAGCGACTTGACGCCTTCGTCGGCAAGACGCCTGTAAAAGCCAGCGCTCGAGAGAAAGACGTCCACATCACCCCGCTTGATCGCCTCGCTGAGCTCCGTGAGCGAAAGGTGCGCCACTTGCACGCGGTCCTCGCCGAAGTACTGCTTGAGCGCCGTGACCGATGCGGGCACGATCTCCTCGTTGGGCGACGGGCGAACGTACTTCACAATCGCCAACCTCACAGGTCTCTTTACATTGACAGGCGGTGTCGAAAATCTATGGGCGGGCGCTCGCAAAAGCGTTGCATCAACGGGATAAACCTCGTCGTCGGACCGAGCCGTTGCATCTCCCGGTATAAAGCTAACCGACATCAGAAGAACAGCCACAAGGACGGATAACACACGGACAGCGGCCCCGTCGAAGGCTGCCAGACAATTCCAGAACCGATGCAATCCGAAACCTTTATAAATCTGTGCAAACATGGCTTAGAGGACTTCGAAGGAAGATTTTCATTCATCATACGGGCTTTTGGGTGCCGACGACGACACTTGGGCAAACCCTTCCTCGTAAAAACCCTAGCAAAAACGAGATCCTTGATTTTTCACATTCACCACTAGAAGTGACGCAAGCGAAGAATGCGTCCTGTCGAAGCTCGGGACCCTTGATGTCCAAGCACTTCGTCAATGACTCATACACGAGAAACTCGAGAAACTCGTGAAACACAGGACCGCAGGCGTCCAGCCCCATCTGCAGTCCATCAAACAAGGAGAAATTTCCATGCAGGAAAAGACATTCGCGCTCAGCCGTCGTGCTCTTCTTCGCACAGCCGCCGTCGGCGCCGCAGCCACCGCGGCCACCGCCACGATCCCGTCCGTCGTCATGGCCGCCGATGGCGTTGCTGCCGACACGTCGAAGATCCGCAACTTCGACATGATCGAGGCCTTCTATCGCGAATACCCTAAGAAGCTCGCCGTCGTGCGCGGCACGCTCAACCGTCCGCTCACGCTCACGGAAAAGATCCTCTTCACGCACCTCTACCATCCGGAAAGCCTGCGTGAATTCAAGCGCGGAGTCGACTACATCGAACTTCGCCCGGACCGCGCCGGCACGCATGACATCGGCGGCCCGATGGCCATCATTCAGTTCCTCTCCTCGGGCAAGGAACGCATCGCCCTGCCCGCAGCGCTCGTCTGCGACCACCTCGTTCAGGCCAACGTCGGCGCCATTCCCGACCTCAAGGTCGCCGAAAAGGGCAACGTCGAAACGTACGAGTTCCTGCGTGACGTCTCCCGCCGCTACGGCTTTGACTTCTGGCCTGCCGGCTCCGGCATCTGCCATCAGGTCTTCATGGAAAACTACAACTTCCCGGGTTGCATGATGCTTGTGACCGACTCCCACACCCCGGCGGCCTGCGGCATGGGCATGCTCGCCATCGGCGTGGGCGGTGCCGACCTCGTCGACGCCCTCATGGGCATGGAATGGGAGCTCAAGATGCCGAAGATCATCGGCGTCAAACTCACCGGCCAGCTTCAGGGCTGGGCCTCCGCCAAGGACGTGATCCTCAAGCTCACCGGCATGCTCAGCACCAAGGGCGCCACGTACTGCATCGTCGAGTTCTTCGGCGAAGGCGCCGCCACACTCTCCGCCTCCGGCAAGGCCACGATCGGCAACATGGGTGCTGAAATGAGCGCCACGACCTCCGTCTTCGCCTACGACGACTCCATGGCCCGCTACCTCGCCGCCACGGGCCGTCAGGCCGTTGCCGACCTCGCCGCCAAGGTCGACCTCGCCGCCGACAAGGAAGTCTATGCCGACCCGGCCAAGTACTACGACCGCGTCGTCGAGATCAACCTCTCCGAACTCGAACCGCACATCAACGGTCCGCTCTCGCCCGACGCCGCCATGCCGATCTCGAAGGTCGCCGAAACGGTCAAGGCCAAGGGCTATCCGCAGCAGCTTCAGGTCGCCCTGATCGGCTCCTGCACGAACTCCTCCTACGAGGACATCACCCGCGCCGCCTCCATTGCCCGTCAGGCACTCGAAAACGGCGTCGAGATCAAGACCCCGCTGATGGTCGTTCCCGGCTCGACCCGCATCTACGACACGCTCAAGCGCGACGGCGTCCTCGAGGTCTTCGAAAAACTCCACGCCACCGTCCTCGCCACCGCCTGCGGTCCCTGCATCGGCCAGTGGAAGCGCACGATCGGCAACCTCAAGGGCGACAAGACGCCCAACTCCATCATCGAGTCCTTCAACCGCAACTTCGCCGGCCGCAACGACGGCAACCCGCTCACCAACGCCTTCCTCGCCTCGCCTGAAATGGTCATGGCCATGGCCATCAACGGCGACCTGACGTTCAACCCGCTCGAGGGCACGGTCCGCACCGCCAAGGGTACGAACATGAAGCTCGCCGCCCCGGTCGGTCAGGAACGCCCCGCCAAGGGCTTCGTCTCCGACATCAAGGGCTGCGTCATTCCCGACTTCGAGAAGATCGAGATCAAGGTGAGCCCGACGGCCGAACGCATCCGCCTGCTCGAGCCGTTCCCAGCCTGGGACGGCCAGGACTTCACCGCCCTTCCGCTCCTCATCAAGGCCAAGGGCAAGTGCACGACCGACCACATCTCCCCGGGCGGCAAGTGGCTTCCGTACCGCGGCAACATCGACCGCATTTCGGACAACCTGCTCGAACGCGCCGTCAACACCTTCAACGGCGTCTCCGGCAAGGTCTGGAACACGGACACGAACGCCTATGACACGCCCGCCAAGGTTGCGCGCCACTATCGCAACAACAACATCGCCAGCCTGATCGTCGGCGACGACAACTACGGCGAAGGCTCCTCGCGCGAACATGCCGCCATGGAACCGCGCTATCTCAACGTCCGCGTCGTCCTCGCCAAGAGCCTCGCCCGCATCCACGAGTCCAACCTCAAGAAGCAGGGCATCCTCGCACTCACCTTCGTGAATCCGGCCGACTACGACAAGATTCAGGAAAAGGACCGCATCTCGGTTCTCAACCTGAACACCCTTGCGCCCAACAGCCGCGTCGTCATCGAACTCACGCATGAAAACGGCACGAAGGAACGCTTCGAGGCAAAGCACTCCTACAACGAGAAGCAGTTGAGCTGGTTCCGTGCCGGCTCCGCCCTGAACGCTCTCAAGGCCTGACCTTAAGAGACGCTTCAGAAAGTGACGTTTCGTTGACCTCATGCGGCACTACGTAGTGGTGCCTCAAGAGGACAATGCATACAGCTCCTCGACGACAACAGGGCGGGGCTCACAAAAGCCACAGAAACCGGATGGAGTCCCGCCCACCCTACAGATTCTTCCCCCTAAATGACGGAATCCCCGACCCGGATTCCCAGGAGATCAACAATGTCTCATACCGATATGAGCCGCCGCGGTCTTCTCAAGACCTCCTTCCTCGGTGCCGCCGCTGCCGGCGCCACCGGCTTCGGCCTCTCCTCCCAGGCCCAGGCAAAACAGGCCGCCAACGCCCAGACCTATGACGCCGTCGTTCTCGGCGCAGGTCCTGCCGGCCTGATCGCCGCCATCACGGCCCACGACGCCGGCGCCAAGGTCGTCGTGCTCGAAAAGCGCGACCGTCCCGACGGCAACGCCATCTTCGCCCTCGGCTCCATCTGCGGCTGGGGCACGCGCCACCAGGCCGAACAGGGCATCAAGGACACGGCTGACGACTTCTATGCCATGATGATGGACGTCTCCAAGCAGATGGGCGACAAGGCTCTCAACCGTTGCTACACGGATAACATCTCCGCCGGCATCGACTGGCTCGAAAAGGACATCGGCGTCAAGTTCGGCAAGATCCGCCCGATGCCGTATCCGCGTCTGGGCCGTACCTGCCGCGTCATGGGCGAAGGCCTCACCGGCGGCGCCCAGCTCGTGCAGAAGCTTCTTGCCGCCTGCGCCAAGCGCGGCATCGAAGTGAAGTACCAGCACAAGGCCGTTGAGCTCATTCACGACGACCTCTATGCCGTGAAGGGCGTCAAGGTTGCCACTCCGGAAGGCTTCAGGACCTTCATGGCTAAGGGCGGCGTCTGCATCGCCACGGGCGGCTTCTCGGCCAACCCCGAAATGGTCGACCGCTACATCGGCGGCTGGGCCACCCGCATGGTGTTGCGCGGCTCCAAGTCCACGACGGGTGAAAACATCTCGCTGTGCATGCCGCTCTACACGAAGTTCGTGAACATGGACCAGTTCCACTCCGGCCCGATCATCGGCGCCACGCACGTGAACCCGGCCGACGTCCTCAACTCCGGCTACGGCGTCCAGTTCAACACCTCCGGCGTGCGCTTCATGGACGAAAACAACACGTACGTGATCAAGGCCCGCACCACCGGCCAGATGACGCTCGACAACATGGCCTGGGTCATCGTCGACAGCACCTGCCCGGTCCTCGACAAGGTCATTCCGAAGTTCGACCGCCTCAACAGCCCGTACGGCAAGGCCGACACGATCGAAGAGCTCTGCAGGCAGGTCAAGCTCCCGGTTGAAAAGGTCGTCAAGACGATCAAGGAATACAACGAAGCCGTCAAGTCCGGCAAGCTCGGCGAAATGAACCCGCCCTGCACCTACAAGAAGCCCCACGAAGTCGCCAAGGCTCCGTTCTACGCCGTGCCCTTCCAGGGCGGCATGACGGCCACCTTCGGCGGCCCGCTCATCAACGTCAAGGCTGAAATCCAGAACCTCGACGGCACGAGCATCCCGGGCCTCTACGCAGTAGGCAACTCCGCAGGCGGCATCTTCTTCCACAACTACGCTGGCGGCGCACAGCTCGGTGCCGCGACGGTCTTCGGCCGCATCGCCGGCAACGAAATCGCCGCCCGCGCAAAGGCCCAGAAGAACTAATTTCCGGAGTATCGAATCATGACCAAAACCATCACCATGGCGCTTGTCGCCACCCTCGGTCTGGGCCTTGCCTTCGGCGCCTGCGCTGCTGAAAAGACCCTCGCCGAAGTCCACGGCGGCCAGCTTCCCGCCGAAACCGGCTGGGCCACGAAGGGCCAGTGCCTCCAGTGCCACCAGAGCTACGACGCCCTCGCCGAAAAGACGAAGAACCTCGAGCCCAACCCGCACAAGTCGCACCTCGGCGCCGTCAACTGCGTCGAATGCCACAAGGCCGACAACCCCTCCAGGCAGCCTGAGCTGATGTGCAACAGCTGCCACAACTTCACGCTCAAGGCGAAATAATCTCCTCTTGAACCATCAGGTTCTCCCTCCGGACGCACCGTGTGGGGTGCGTCCGGGAAACCAGACCGACCGCAAGGCGGTCCTTCGCCCGCGTCCCTTGAGGCCGCGGGCTTTTTTCGTTCAGATTCGTGAACGGCGGTACTCCCGCACGGGCAAGAAGGCTAGACTCGATGCATCACCCTTAAGGAGTTCATAATGAACGACACGATCCGAACCCAGCTCGCGCACAGCTCCGTGCGCGCCTTCACCAACGAGCCCGTCACGGCCGAACTGCGCACGCAGATCCTCGATGCGGCGCGCGCCGCGTCCACATCCTGCGCACTGCAAGTGACAAGCATCATCCGCGTCACCGATCCAGCACTTCGAGCTAGGATCGCGGAGCTCTCGGGCGGTCAGGCCCATGTCGCAGCCGCACCTGAATTCTGGGTCTTCTGCGCCGACTACCACCGCCTTCAGCTGCTCTGCCCCGAGGCCGACCTCGGCTGGATCGAGCAGTTCCTCGTCGGCTGCCTTGACACGGGCATCATGGCCCAGAACGCCTTCACGGCGCTTGAATCCCTCGGGCTCGGCGGCTGCTTCATCGGAGGGATCAGGAACGGCATCACAGAGGTTTCTGCGCTTCTGCGCCTGCCGCAGAACGTCTTTCCCGTCGTCGGCATCGCCTTCGGGCATCCCGCCGTGCGCAATCCCGTCAAGCCGCGGCTGCCCGCCACCATCACCTTCATGGAAAACGGCTACGAAGAACCCGCGCCAGCCGAACTTGACGCTTATGACGCAACGATGCGAGCCTACTACGCTGGACGCGGAAGCAATGCCCGCGAGGCGACCTTCCGCGACTCTATCCATCCCGTCATCGCCCGCGAGCGCCGCAGGTTCCTGCTCGATTATCTGCAGACGCAGGGCTTCGCGCTGAAGTAGTACGCCCAGGACAGGACGACGCCCGCCCGCCATATATAATGACGACACCGTAAACCAAATCCGACAAGGACCACACGCATGAAGACCAAGCTTCTCGCGGCCTTCGCTGCCGCCTCCGTTCTCGCTCTCACCGGCTGCTCGGGCGGCGACGAAGTGGGCGACGTCTCGCTCGGCATGTTCACGCTCAAGGACATCAAGATCAACACCTTCCAGGATCCGAAGGTTCCGGGCGTCACCTGCCATGTCGCAAGCATTGAGGCCAACCTCTCGCTTGCGGACCCGTCCGACAGCTCCGTCTCCTGCCGCCAGACGGGCGAAATCACGCCCGAGATGATCGCCTCGATCGACCGCACGAAGTCGGGCGAAGTGGTCTTCACGAAGTCGAAGAGCATTCTGCTCAAGACGATGAAGATCCGCCGCATCTACGACGCCGAGACGCAGACGCTCCTCTACATCTCCTACTCCACCAAGGAGACGACGGGCAGCTTCAAGCACAGCCTCTCGACGATCCCGCTCTGGGGAACCGCCGCCTGGGAAAACCGCCCGCCGGTCCCTGCGAAGTCGATGTAATTTCTCTTGAAACGCGAACGCCCTGCAGGACACGAAGACCTGCAGGGCGTTTTCACATTTGAGCGTCACCCTGTGAAAAGGGCCCCGAATCGGGGCCCCATCTCTTTCCGTCGTCCTCCATCAGGAGGGCCCGAAGGCCCTCCGTCGGGAGCGGAGCCGACTTCTTAGCCGACCCACTTGCGGGCGTTGCGGAACATGCGCATCCAGCCCGAGGCGTCCGTCCATTCGGCCGGGTGCCAGGAGAGCTGCTGGGCGCGGTGCGAGCGCTCCGGATGCGGCATCATGATCGTGAAGCGGCCGTCTTCGGTCGTCACGGACGTGAGGCCGCCCTTGGAGCCGTTCGAGTTGTACGGATAGACCTCGGTCGGGTTGCCGCACGGATCAACGAAGCGGGCGGCGGCCTTCACGAGCGCGGCGTCTTCCGGACGCAGGAACTGCACGCGGCCTTCGCCGTGGGAGTTCACGACGGGCATCACGCTGCCGGCCATGCCCGCGAAGAAGATCGACGGGCTCTCGAGAACCTCGACGTTCACGAGACGGGCCTCGAACTGCTCGGACGTGTTGCGCACGAATTCCGGCCAGTGGGAGGCGCCCGGGATCAGGTCGCGCAGATGGCTCATCATCTGGCAGCCGTTGCAGATGCCCAGACCGAAGGTGTCCTCGCGGTTGAAGAACGTGCGGAACATCTCGACCATGCGGTCGTTGTGAAGGATGGTCTTGGCCCAACCGCCGCCAGCGCCGAGCACGTCGCCGTAGGAGAAGCCGCCGCAGCAGGCAAGGCCCGTGAACTCGGCGAGGTCGGCGCGGCCCGTGAGGAGGTCCGTCATGTGAACGTCATAGGCGTCGAAGCCGGCGCGCGTGAACGCAGCGGCCATTTCCGTCTGGGAGTTGACGCCCTGTTCGCGCAGGATGGCGATCTTCGGACGCACGCCCGTGAGGATCATCGGAGCGGCGACGTCTTCATTGACGTCGAAGGTCGTCTTTGCGAAGAGGCCGGTGTCCTCCTTGCGCTCGATGCGGGCGAACTCGCTGTCGGCGCAGGCGGGATTGTCGCGGCCGCGGGCGATCTGCCAGGAGACTTCTGTCCAGGCCTTCTGGAGGTCAGCACGGTCGAGTCGGGCGAGTTCGGCACCGTTGGCGCTGATCGTGAGCGCATCGTCGTCGACGACTTCACCCACGAAGTGGCAGACGGAGGCAAGACCGGCTTCGCGCATCACTTCGGCCACGCGGGCGGCCTTCTCGGCCGGCACCTGCATCAGGCCGCCGAGCTCTTCGTTGAAGAGAGCGGCGAAGACGTCGGCGTCCTTCGTGAGGGACGTCAGGTCGAGCTTCACACCGAGGCGGGAGGCGAACATCATTTCAGAGGCCGTGGCGGCGAGACCGCCGTCGGCACGGTCGTGGTAGGCCACGACGGCGCCTTCATTGACGAGCGTGCGCAGCGCGCCCATGAAGCGGGCGAGCATGGCGGGATCCTCGCAGTCGGGCGCCGTATCGCCGAAGCGCTGGGCAACCTGGGCGAGGATGGAGCCGCCCATGCGGGCGCGGCCGCAGCCGAGGTCCGCAAGCACGAGCACCGACGGGATCTTCCTGAGTTCGGGTGTGAGCGTGAGCGTCACGTCGCCGACGGGAGCGGCGGCGGAGGCGATGAGCGAGACGGGGCTCGTCACGGACTTCTTCTCGCCGTTGTCCTCCCAGGCGGTGCGCATGGAGAGCGAGTCCTTGCCCACGGGCACGGAGATGCCGAGCGCAACGCAGAAGTCGCTCGCGCCCTTGACGGCGTCAAAGAGCTTGGCGTCCTCGCCCTTGGCGCCGCAGGCAGCCATCCAGTTGAGGGAGAGCTTGACTTCGGGGAGCTTCACGTCGGCGGCGGCGATGTTGGTGAGCGCTTCGCCCACGGCCATGCGGCTCGCAGCAGCGGCATCGATCACGGCGATCGGGGTGCGTTCGCCCATCGACATGGCTTCGCCGCGGTTCGTTTCAAAGCCGAGCGTGGTCACCCCGCAGTCGGCGACGGGCACCTGCCAGGGGCCGACCATCTGGTCGCGGGAGACGAGGCCGCCCACGGAGCGGTCGCCGATGGTGATGAGGAAGGACTTGGAACCGACGGTCGGGTGACGCAGGACGTCCGTGACAGCCTTTGCGAGATCGAGCCCTTCGCTCTTGAAGGCGGAAAGCTTCGTTTCGACGTGGGCGACGTCGCGGTGCATGCGCGGGGCCTTGCCGAGGAGAACTTCCATCGGCATGTCGACGGCCGGGGTCTCTTCGGGACGCGTGAGCTTGAGGTCGGCCTCCTCGGTGATCGTACCGAGGACGGCGAACGGGCAGCGCTCGCGTTCGCAGAAGTCGCGGAAGATGTCGATCTTGGCGGCGTCAAGCGCGATGACGTAGCGTTCCTGAGATTCGTTGCACCAGATTTCGAGCGGGCTCATGCCGGACTCTTCGACCGGAACCTTGGAGAGGTCGAACGTGGCGCCCTTGCCGGAAAGGTCGGCAAGCTCGGGCATGGCGTTGGAGAGGCCGCCCGCGCCGACGTCGTGAATGGCGATGATCGGATTTTCGTCGCCCATGGACCAGCAGCGGTCGATGACTTCCTGGGCACGGCGTTCCATTTCGGGGTTGCCGCGCTGCACGGAGTCGAAGTCGAGGGCTTCGGAGTTGGAGCCCGTCGTCATGGACGAGGCGGCGCCGCCGCCGAGGCCGATGCGCATGCCGGGGCCGCCGAGGACGATCAGGAGGCTGCCGGCGGGCGGCACGTCCTTCTTCGTCTGGTCGTCGCGGATGTTGCCGATGCCGCCGGCGAGCATGATCGGCTTGTGGTAGCCGTAGCGCGTGCCGCCGATGTTGGCTTCGAACGTGCGGAAGTAGCCGAGGATGTTCGGACGGCCGAACTCGTTGTTGAAGGCGGCGCCGCCGAGCGGGCCTTCCGTCATGATCGAGAGCGGCGTGGCGATGCGGGACGGAGCGCCGTACTTGGCATCCGTCTTTTCACCCGTCACCGTGTCGGAGTCGTTTTCAAAACCCTGCGGAAGTTCCGGCAGGTTGAGGTTCGAGGTCGTGAAGCCGCACAGGCCGGCCTTCGGACGAGCACCGCGGCCCGTCGCACCTTCGTCGCGGATTTCGCCGCCGGAGCCCGTGGAGGCGCCGGGGAACGGAGAAATGGCAGTCGGGTGGTTGTGGGTCTCGACCTTGAAGACCGTGTGGGTCATTTCGTCCTTGCGCTCGAAGACGCGGCCGAATTCATTGCCGGAGCCCGGACGCGGATAGAGGCGCGTGACTTCGGCGCCTTCGAAGATGGCGGCGTTGTCGGCGTAGGCCGTGATCGTACCCTGCGGGGCCATCTTGTGCGTGCGGCGGATCATGCCGAAGAGCGTTTCCTCGCGCTCTTCACCGTCGACCGTCCAGCGGGCGTTGAAGATCTTGTGGCGGCAGTGCTCGGAGTTGGCCTGCGCGAACATCATCAGCTCGACGTCGGTCGGGTTGCGGCCGATCTTCGTGAAGGCGTCGGTGAGGTAGTCGATCTCGTCGGGAGAGAGCGCAAGGCCCATCTCGACGTTGGCGCGCTCAAGGGCGGGACGACCTTCCTCGACGAGGGCGACGGTCGCCATCGGACGGCCTTCGAGCTCGACGAAGAGGTTTTCGGCCGGGAAGTCGCGGGCGACGACGGATTCGGTCATGCGGTCATGAAGCACGCCGGCGGCCTGAGCGGCCTCCTCTTCCGTGAGGGGAGCCTTGAGGGCGAGGCTGTAGACCGTGCCGCGCTCGACGCGCAGGACGCCTTCGATGCCGCAATTCTTCACGATGTCCGTGGCCTTCGAGGCCCAGGGCGAGATCGTGCCAAGACGCGGCACCACCATGAAGGCCAGGTCGGCGCGGACGTCCTCGGCGGCGTCGCCGTAGGTGAGAAGCGAAGCGAGGCGTTCCTCTTCGGCCTTCGTGAGCTCGCGGGAGGCATGCACGAAATGCACGAAGCGGCCCGAGACCGCTTCGATGTTGGAAGAGACGCGCTGCAGGGCCGCGAGCACGCGCGCGGCGCGGAAGTCCGAGAGCGCGCGGGCGCCGTTGAGTTCAAAAACCATACCGTTGCAGGTCGACATAAGTTTCCTCTGAATCGTCAGCAGGCCCCGGATTTTCCGACGGCCGTGACGGGGTGGAAAATAAAAGAAAAAAGGTTGTCGCCATTATAGAGGGTTTTGCCTTCCTCAAACCCTGCTCCGGCGCCGATTCTGACCATTCCCATGCAAACCTTCGTTTTTTTCCGCATCAAAGAAAAAGACCGCCCCGACTCCGCATGGGAGCAGGACGGCCGAATGCTCGGGAAGCCGCCTTCAGGAGGTTTTCACCCTGCGGGCGGCGTCATGCCGGCGGGTTCGGGAAAGGATCAGTATTCCTCGAACATGCGGGCGATTTCCTTCGGATCGTTCGTCTTCGTCAGAGCGAGCTGGAGAAGGAGACGGGCCTTCTGGGGATTGAGCGTGCGGCCTTCAATGAAGCCGGCCTTGTTGTACTGCTCCACGTTCGGGCAGACCACGCCGGAGCCCGTGCGGGAGGAGAGCACCACGGCGATGCCCTTCTGGACGGCTTCGGCAAGCGCGGGCTCGGTCTGGTCGTGAACGGAACCATTGCCGGAACCGGCGTGCACGATGCCCTTGGCACCCGCGGCGATGGCGGCGTCGGCAAGGACGCGGTCGTCGCTGGCGTGCGTGTAGAGGATGTCGACGCGCGGCAGCTTGTCAAGCTTCGAGACATCGAATTCGCTCTGGTGCGTGTGACGCATGGCGGGGTTGCGCAGGAAGTAGTTCTTGCCGCCGGCGATGTAGCCGAGGTAGCCCAGGTCGGGCGACTTGAATGTGGCGACGTTCGTCGTATTGGACTTCGTGACGTCGCGGCCGGATGAGATCTGGTCGTTGAGGGCCACGAGCACGCCACGGCCCTGCGCCTTCGAGTCGGCGGCGAGCTTGACGGCGTTGAGAAGGTTCATCGGACCGTCGGCCGAAATGGCCGTGGCGGGACGCATGGCGCCGATCACCACCACGGGCTTCTTGCTCTTGACCGTGAGGTCGAGAAAGAAAGCGGTCTCGTGAATCCTCCACGCCCAATTATTAATTGGACGGGGCTTCCCTGCCTTTTACCAGCAAGGACTGCCTGGGCACAGATAGCGGGCAAACTCAGAAATCTGCGCTCACATGGAGCGCAGCTCCGCGTTAACCCGAATTAATAAGATGGTCAGCTCCAGAAGGGGCATCAAACACCGGAGACCATCAATGCAGAACTTGACAACCTGCAAACAAAAGAAGCACTCTCTCTTAAATCTCGCTTTCGGCCGAGAATACCACGGCATCTAAGTACCAAAGAGTCGACTAAAACTCATACGATAAGAGGAGTGCTTCGTCATGAATAGTACACAAGTTTTCGAGAAACGCAAGATCGCCGTTGCGATTGGCATCGACCTGGCCAAAGACCATTGCGACGTTGTTGCATACAACGCTGACAACAAGATCTGCTTCACCAAAGCCAACATGACCTATCCGAAGCTTATGGAATGGCTTGCAAACGCACAACCTGCCGTCGTCTTGATGGAGTCGTGCAAAGGTTGCCATGTTCGCGCACGTGACATTGCCGATCTCGGCCATGACACCCGGCTCGTCAAAGGGGCTGATGTCAAGGCATTGCGCAATGTTTGTCAAAAGAACGCCATTCGAGATGCGGACTACATTGCCAGGCTCCTCTACGTCCCCGGCACCAAATTCGTCTTCGTGAAGAATCAACGCCAACAGTCGCTGCAATTCCTTCAGAACGAGTACAAGAGCATTCAGGAGTTGCGGATCCAGGTGGGGAATCAGATCCATGCCGGTCTCGAAGAGTTCGGCTGTCCCGGACCCAAGTCGAAAAAATTCATCCAGTCTCGCATGATGGCTCACCTTGAAAAGAATGCGGAACTGATTCCTGATGAAGTGATGTCGTCTTTTCTCCGACGACGCGAGATGTGGCTCAACCTGTTCAAGCAAGAGGAGGACGCCAAAAAGCGCATGGAGGAGATCGCCAAGACGGATGACGACACCAAACGCATGATGACCGTACCGGGGGTTGGTGCTCAGACGGCAGTCGGAATGTTGGTGCACATCGGAGGCGACATCGGGCGGTTCAAAAACAGCGGGCAGTTTGCCGCCTCCATTGGGCTTGTTCCAAAGCAGAACAGCACCGGTGGCAACACCACGCTAAACGGCATCACAAAATGCGGCCCCAAGAGGCTGCGAGCGAATCTGGTGCAATGCTGACAGGTAATACTCATGCACGCCGATAAGCTGAAAGGGAATTTTGGCGATTGGGTTCGAAAGTTGCGAGACAGCGGCAAGAAACGAGGTGTGATTGTCTGTGCAATTGCAGCCAAGATCGCCAGAATTGTTTATCGCCTGATGAAGGACAAGGTAGATTACACACCCGTACCGAGCCGTTAAAGGTACGGATCGCGCATAGCGATCATCGGCAAAATACCGCCAAGGACTACGAAAGCAACTACTAGTGATGAATCGTGCTCAACACAATAGAGTGATGCTGAGACACTCGAGGTGATATCGCATAGGTAGCGTCAATCACGCCGAATTTATAAAGCACCTCTATTGTTCCGAATCTCACTATGTCGGCGGAGGCTTAGGAATGAATGCCTCTTGACCGCGGATGTATTTCAGTGAAGCCCTTTCTTCAACTTCGATTATTGTTGAAAGCGGTTCTTCTGGTAGAAGTCTGAACGAAGTCACTAGCGCGTTCCGCGCTAAAGATTTGGACGGGATCGAAGACTGATGACAGCTAACTGTGCGCGAGTCGATGGCAGCTGTTGAGCGTCTCTCTAAGCGCTCCCCAACCAGGGAAGATGGGAATTTAGCCTATTCGTGCGCCAACACGCGACGCCGGAGCTTCAGCCAATCGATCAACGTTTCCACCCTAGCTTCCTTTTTCCTGGCGTGCTTCTGGCCTAGCTACGGGTATTGAGCCATAGGATTTAGATATTTGTTCGGCCCTCTTTTTTTCCAACTTTCGAATGACACCCGAACAGTCAATCGTGGTGAGGAATAATCGCTCCACCTCAACTGCTTCAGGAGCCACAGATGGACCTAACCAAAATTGACGAACTCGATGCCCGACAGAAAGCACTCGACGAAGAACGTGCTCAAGCCCGCAAGGCCGTTCTCAAGGAAATTCAATATTTGATCAACCGAATCGACGCAAAGCCGGAAGAGCTAACTTTCCCTGCTGGAAAGATCCTCACCAAGCGAAGCCGACGGTCCAAGAAACCCGATGCGGCACAACCTGCCCCGCAAGTGCAGTCTTATCCCCCCAAGGACGAGCGTTCCTATTGAACATCGAGCTCGGAGAGCGCCCTGCTCCGGGCTCTTGTTTTTGCACATGTGCAAAAACACACTCCTCCCTACTCTCGCAGGGAGAAAACCGGACAATCTCGCGCACATCCATCGCCCCTGTCCGCGATGAACATCTGCGAACGGGAACAGGTTCCCTCGATGACATGACTCACAATTTCGTGAATGTCCCTGTAATCAACTCTCACTGCTAAATGTCCTCCGTTTTCGTCAAGAGTGTTTCAGCCGTAGTGGCGCTTTCGATTGCCGTGCCGACTTTTGCTGCAGAAAGCTGGTACGAACGACATGCTGAAGGCTGGCATTGGTACAACGACCCCGAAAAAATCGAAGAGGTAGAACCCGAGATTGTTCCTGAACACAAAGAAGAGCCCAAGAAGGAACCGCCGAAACCCAAGATGATGGTGCCTGAGCCCGCCAAGCCCAAGCATCCTGTGGCCTTCAGCAGTGAATGGCTCAACACGATGATCCCAAAGTACCTCTCAAGGGCTGTGGACGATCCGACACCGGAAAACGTAGAGGCGTTCTTTCTTCTTCAGCGTCTTGCCATGGACAAGGCAGAACGTTTCCAAAAAATGGCCGAACAGGTACGCGTGGGCAATAGATTCATTGACGAAAGCGAACGTCGCCCTGTCTCAAACTTCGGTCTGCAAACGGTGGATCGTCAGGCCGAAGCTCGACGTCAGCAACTGCTTGAAAAGATCAGTCAGTCGACAGGACTCTTCTTTTTCTTCAAGGCAGATTGTCCCTACTGTGAAAAACAGGCGCCTTTGCTCAAGCACATCTCAGAGACAAATCATTTCGATGTACTGGCCATCAGCGTCGGCGGCGGAAGTTTGAAGACTACGAATTTTGAAAACACCGTCGTCGACTCAGGTCAAGCGGAAATGCTCAGTGTGGAATCCACACCCTCCATCTTCCTCGTACATCCGGAGTCGACCACGTTTGCACTGATCGGTTCGAGTCTTCTGACCGTGCCCGAAATTCAGGATCGCATCCTTCTCATTGCCCAACGCAACAATTGGGTGACGGAAGATGAGATCAACGCGACGCGTCCACGACTCCTTAATGCGAGCGGCGTCGATCTCTCGAAGGAACTTCCCCGAATGCTCAAGGCCGTCCAAGAAGATCCCAACAAGATCACAGATCTTCTGGCGGTTCTCGATGGACGTGACCCCGTAGGCGAGCGTGAACGCCTCACCAAGCTCCCGGAACAAAAGAAGCGGTCCCTGATGGATGAAGACGGGTTTATTGATCCGAAGAACATTCTCGCCATCATCAAATCGACCAGAGCAGCTCAAGACCCCCAGGACTAAAGCTTTCTCACTGAACCAACTGTAGGAAGCTCATGCTGCTCGAAAAAAGAAGCACTTATTTAACCGAACTTAGAAAGGAGGACGGCGCTTCCTCCCCTGTCTGAAAACAGAGGTTTCCGCGCCAAGTTTCTATGAAAAAAATCAACCTCAAGAAGACTCTGTTGCTGACGGCATTTGCGATCTTTTCGACCAGCGCTACGGCACCTGCCCTGTCCGGCGGCCTGCAATCCGAGCTCAACGAGCTGTTCGGCAATATGTCCAACTACACACAGCCAGGCGTCTATGAAAGTACGCGTCGCGGCGTGCTCGCTGGCGGCGGCGCGCAAATTCGAAGCCGTCGCATGAACATCCAACTCATTGCTTTCGAGCCTCCCAACATCAAAGCGGGCTGCGGCGGCATCGACATCTTCCTCGGCTCCTTCTCATACATCAATCTGGATCAATTCATCAGTTTTCTGCGAGCCATTGCAGCCAATGCGGCGGGTTATGCGTTTCAGATGGCACTAAAGGTCTCTTGCACCATCTGCTCGAATGTCATGGATGCCATGCAGCAAATCGCGCAGTTGATGAACAACATGAACATGAGCTCGTGCCAGCTGGCTCAAGGCATTGTTGAGGATTCTTTCGATGCCTTACAGGGCAAGAATGACTTCAAGCGCACGATGGACAACATTACGCAGGGCTTTTCAAAGGATACGGTCGACGACAAGGGCGGCTCTACTCAGGGTCAGGAAAAAGCTTACAACTCCAATCCACAGAAGTATGCCGAAGAACATCTCGGAAACATTCTCTGGAAGGCCATGACGAAGCGTGACGTCAATGCCTGGTTGGGTCTTGGGCCGAGGGACACAACGATCCGAGAGACCTTGATGTCCATTTCTGGTACGGTCGTGCTTGAAAAACCGAAGGAAGGCGTAAATCCGCTTGTCTTCCCGACCAAGCCCTATCCGGGCGGCCTCATCACCATGCGCGACTTGATCGAGGGTTCAACCCGTAATGGTTCGGGTTCGACGGATGCCGAAGGAAAGATGTATTCCTGCGACAACGACAAGATCGACTGCATGAATCCAAAGCTCGACCGGTCTATCAGCCTTAAGGGGCTGGCCAAGACCATTGAAGAAGAGCTTACGAAGGACGACGGCATCATCTTCAAGTACGCTCGCGACGACGGCACGCTCAAGTTCACGGAGCAACAAAAGGCCATTCTGAGCAACATGCCCGCCGAAGCCGCCGTTGGCTTCCGCAACATGGCGCTCGGAAGCGAAGAATCTGCCGAGTCCGTAGCTCCTTATGCTTCAAGGATCATCGCACTCTCGATGACATACTCGCTCATGCGTGAACTCAACGGCATCATCAAGCAAATGGCCGTCGGTTTGTCTGACGAACAAGCCGCCGTCATCAAGGACATGATTGCCGATTCAGAAAAGCGCATCGACACGGAATATCAGTTGCTTCTGACAGAATACGGCACGCTCTCCGACCTCTCCAACCACATTGACAACAAGCTCAGGAACATGGAGTACCCGGACCCGATCCATCCGAAGAATCCGCTTGTCGTCACGTATCCTGTGAATTAAGGGGACGCCATGGCATTTGCACCCACCATTCATTCCATCGGCGACGCACAGTTCCTCTCACAGGTGCTCAACGCGGTCGCCATGATCATTGGGACGAACGACTTCGTACAGTTGGTGAGCATCGGTCTCCTTCTTGGGGCGATCATCGTCGTCCTGCAGGGGTTGTTCCGAGGAGCACGGGAGATTCCGTGGCATCAACTGCTTCTGGGATGGATCCTCTATGCCTGCATGTTTGTTCCTACCACGACGGTGATCGTGGAAGACGCGTACACGGGCAAAGCTTACTCCGTGGATAACGTCCCTATCGGCGTTTCCTTTGCGGGCTCAATGATTTCAAATGTCGGGTACGGCATTACAAATCTCTTTGAAACCGCATATGGCGACGTGCGGGGTATTTCCGAAGGAACGTTTGCCGAACCGTTGGTGATCTTGAATGCCGTTCGCCAGCACGCCTCCGATGTGCGCGTCCTGCAAGAGCTTGACAAATCCATTGGCCAGGGCACTGACATTCAAAAGACGTTGCACAACTACATCAAGGAGTGCACGCTCCCCAAACTTGCGCTGAGCATTACGACGCCAACAGAACTTGTCACGGGCGACATGATGGAAGAGCTAAAGTTTGAATCTTCTATCTACGGCACGAGGTCATACATCGAAAATCCGTCCGGTGAAAATCTGACATGTGCAGAAGCGTGGAAAAAGATCGAGCCAGCTCTTGAAAAAATCAAGGACCCCAAGTTCATCAATCAGCTGTCCACTGCTGCTAACCTCAAGGGCGAGGCGGGCGATCGAGCCATGATTGACGACTACCAGGCAGCATTTGACATGCTCAACATCAACGGGACAGCTGTTGAAGAATTCATGCTTGCCTCGACCATCAAGCCTATTTACGAGAAGGCCGTCTCAGGCTACTACCGCAACCTCGGCGACAAGACCTCGGCCATTATGTTCAATCAAGCCGTGCAGCAACGCAACACCCAATGGGCGGCAGAAGCCTCAATGTTCATGACTGTCGTGCGCCCCTTCCTTTCGTTCTTTGAAGGCTTCATGTATTCGATCACGCCGGTGCTCGCCTTCCTGCTCGTCCTGGGTGGGATCGGCATTTCGCTCGGCGTCAAATACATTCTGCTCATCCTGTGGATCCAGCTTTGGATGCCGGTCCTCTCGATCTGCAATCTCTACATCATCATGAGCGCCCGAGGGGAGCTTGCGGCACAGACGTTCACGTCCTTCTATTCAGTTGACAAGTTGGGCCAGAGCCTGGAGCATTGGATGGCCACGGGCGGCATGCTCGCATCCGCCACGCCCTTGATCTCGCTCTTCCTCATCACCGGCAGTACCTTCGCCTTCACGTCGCTCACGCAGCGCATGGCGGGCGGCGACCACATCAACGAAAAGATCCCGACGCCGGACATCATGCGGCAGGGCGAGTTCTACGCTCACGGGACTGCCGGCAACGGCAATTCCCTCCTTGGCGCTATTCGAACCGGTACCGAAGGAACAGAAGGTACGATCAACTTCGACAAGATGCGCTCGGAAGCCCGTCAGTCGGCCTTGAGCGAAGCGAAGGCTGCCACCAATGTCCTCAACAACGGGTATTCGACGAACTACAGCTCCGCCACAACGGCTGCAGACCAGGCTGCCATTTCGCGCGAGATCGGCAGTCGCATGATGGCAAGCGGAAGCTCTGCCGTGCAATCGCTTGAAAGCGGCATTCGGCAAACTTCTTGGGGCAAGAATCTGACCAAGGAGCAGATGTCCCAGGTCATCGACACGGTGTCTGCGGGTGTTTCGGCAGGGTTGAGTGCTCCCGCAATCTTCAAGCAAATTGGTTTATCGTTCGGGTTCGATACGAGTTCTGGAACCACAGAAGGCGATACCAGTAAGAAAGGTATCGCGATGAGTGAAGAAGACCAGCGAGCGTTGCAAAACACTTTCCAGACAACAAATAGTTCCGATCTCTCCAAGGCCCGCGAAGCCGCTTTGACGGAAACGGACTCTAGGACCTTCCTGAACAACGCAGGCGTGAACGAGAACTCCCAAGTCGGCAGGACTGTCCAGAATGCGATTGAAAGGACACAGAACTACCAGAGGACCATGTCTGCTACTGAGTCCCTTGGCTTTACCGGTACGTGGACCACGCGACAGGTCACCGGCATGCTGAAAAACCAAAATGGTGAAGCCGTCATGGGCCAGATAATTAATGCCTACCAGGGTACAGCAATTGAACGAGAAGCCGAAGCGGTGTCTCAGGGCCTGCAGAAGAACAACGGCATGAATGAGGCGAATGCCCGTGTTGCCGGATTCATTACGGCACTCGGCAAATCCGGTGATTATCGTGACCAACAGAATCTGCGCTCGCTTCTCGGCACGGCCACGGGCATGGCTTTCACGCCTATGTCCGATCCTGACCAGAACAAGGGAATTACAGGGAACGTCGAGAATGCAAGCGAGGAAGGCTTGCGGAATGAAGCTCAACTCAAAGAAAGAGCGCTCGCAGCGGAAAAGAGCGTTCCCCAGGAAAAGAAGGAGATCGCCAACAAATTGGGTTCCGCGCCTGATGCCATCGACCGTGCGGAAAACACCGTGCGTAAGGCGTCCGTTGGATTTACGATGGGGGCCAAAGACAATCCGCAGGACGGCGTCCTTGGCAATCAGGTTCGCTTGAACGAAAACCATAATGCCAAGGCCATCATAAAAGCGCGCGAAAACCTGAAAGGGTTGCCGCAGGACGTTGCGGCTATCCCGCGTAGCTTCTTCAACAACCAACAAGAGGCCGTGGCTCGATGCGTGAAAGCCGGACTCACCGATGGACAAACGATGTATATGTCCAGAAGGCTCATGGGTGCCTATGGTGGCTTGAAGAATGCAGGATATCAGGCTCTTTACGACGAGAATGAACGCCTGTATGGTCAGGGGACGCAGTCCAATATGAGCAAGGAAAAACTCACTGCGCTTACGAACGACATGGTTGCCAACCTCGACCACGCAGCTAGGGGTGGAGAACATTTCGAAGCGGGCTTGATCAACGTGACGGAATGGAACAAGGCCAATACGGCGTTCGGGGCCAACCCGAACGAAGAGACGGCGAATCGCATCAAGCGTCTGGACGAAACGTTGGGGCGCGAGCCTTCGGATCATATGACACGTGAGGAGAAGGCGCAACATAACCGCTATCGCGGATTGGAGGGCAAGGGAACCGATTGATTCGCAATTAGCCAAAAACAAAGGGGGACAGCAATTTCGCTTCCCCCTTTTTGTTCATGGTCTATGACGGCTATCTCTCACCAATCAACATTTTGGTTTAACAGAGCCATTTTCATCCCCGTAAATGGAGAGCTGAGCCATCCATCCCCACCCAACATTTCCGTTGAAATTGATAACTGGAACCAAAACAGGCTGAACTTCTGGCTTTTTCTCCTTCGGAGCATAAGGATCGCAGGCATCCTCATGGGCGATCCGCTGCGAAACTCCGCAAGACGTTCCCACCACAAAAAGGACGACCAGACCCGCCGCAATGGCAAAGAAGAAGAGAAAAATCCAGATATTCATTTCCCACACTCCGAATCCCGTCCAGGATGGACATTTTCCCCTTGAAAATGTCCGCAACGAACGGGCTAACTACCCAAAATATATATCTTCCGTTCGGCAAGTCGCAACGCGCTTCCGAAGCTCACAGGCATTGTCGCTCAATTTCGAGCAGCTGTCGAGCGATTGCAAATTATTGGGGAGGCTATGCGCTGGACTCTTCGTTAGAATGCGGATTGCGGAGTGAGCGTTGCAAGCTCGCCTGCCTCCACGTTGGATTGGGTCAGAAAGAATTGGCGGCGATGGCCGTCATGGCCGCGTGCAATTGTGCCGCGGCCAATATGCGAAAAGCCCAACCGCGCCAACGGTATGGGCTTTTTGCTCTTTTGGGAGGTAAGGCGATGTCAAGTCAAAAAGTCTCGCCAAACTCCGCAGAAATAGTAGCACAGTTGGAGGCTGGGCGAAAAGGTGTCAAGGCGAAATTTTGCCTTCGATTCCGGATCGCTTCGGCTGTCCTGACGCTACTTATTTCAGCGGCAATCAAGCTACTCGGTTGATCTGAGCGCGACTGACGTCGCACAGCTTGAGGAGGGCGTCCCGCAAGGGGCGTCCTCTGCCGCCTTTTCTTCCAGCCGAGCTTAAGGAGTACCGGTCATGTTTGCCCGAAAACTTGTTTTGACCAGTTGTCTGGCCATCGCCGCGTCTATGCTTGCCGGATGCGCATCCTACAAGAACGAAAGCGGTTTGCCCAAGTGGCTAGACGATGCGAGCGAAGCCAATCGGCTTGGCTACTTCATGGGCATCTCGCTCAAGGACAGCCCTGCGCCGGAAGGGTTCGACCCGAGCAAAAACACGCTCGTTTCGGACTTGACATTCTCAACCCTTGCTCATAGCAATGCATTGCCAGGCATAGATATCGGAAGCTTCGGCGTTGAACTCGGGCTTTCGCTCGCAACAAACATCCTTAACCGCGAAGAGGAAGAAGATTCGCAGGCCAACGTCTACTTCCCTGCCGAGCAATTCGCTACACATGAGGAAGCATACAAGGCCGCCCTCGCCGCTATGGGAGAAAAATTGGTAAAGGCTCTCAAGGCCAATGGGTATTCCATCTACAAAACCGTTGAACTTTCGACTTTTGGCAACAGGTACCTTCAACTGCGAGTCGAAAAGGAATCCGTCGGTTGCCGACAAACAAAGTCGATTCTGGACGGTTGCGCCTTCAACGTGAAATTCGACCCCGATGACGGCGCTGATAAGCCCGTGGAGATCCCAAGCTACCTCGGCTTTAGGTTTGCTCGCGGCTGGGACATCCCTCGAATCAAGTTCCCTTACCACGCCAAATCCGGGATCAATCTGGAGAAGGAAATTCAACCGATCCTGCAGCATTTGTCCAAGAATCTTCCGCCCAACACCTTGTTCTATCTCGCGCCGATGAAGCAGGACGGGCATTGGACAGCCCCCTATATCAGCGATGGAAAGAACGCCTATTTCTTTGTCAAACGTAAAGGGCAACACTGAAGGCGCATCGCTTGCCTTTGCGAGCGAGTCGACCCTCAAGTTCGATGCGTCTTCCTTAAGCGCCAATGCCCTCTTCACTGCCGAGGGCAAGCAGGGCAAACTCACCGCTACGGACGCGAAGGTCAACATAGAAGCGTCGAACCTCTCCTGGGGCCGCTACTACCTGTTCGAGAACTTTGACACCGAAGGCGTCACGAAGGAAAACTTCGTCACAGAAGACGGCAAGCTCGTCGTAGCCGACAAGTGGAGCGAACAGCTCAAGGCTCCGGGCATGGGCATCGAGCTCGATGTCGACGAGAAGGGCAATGTCTCTGTGGTTGTGGGTTCCGACTCGGTCGAAGGCTCCGACCTGCACGTGAACGCCAAGAATCTCGTCTCGGCAATCTTCAAGGGGGATCGCGCCTCTGGTGAGGATTTGGCCTTCGTCAACGAAGACAAGGCCACGATCTTTGAGGTGCCGGTGGGTCTTGCCGTCAAGACGCCGACCTTCATGTTCCAGACCTTCAAGGTGCAGCCCTACGCCGACGTGACGGTGCGCGGACGCTTTGGCGACACCGAGTCGAGCTACACGCTCGAAGGGTCGAAGACCACCGATACGATTGACTACGACGTGGCCGGGAAGTTCGTGGGCGACCTCAAGGTGGGCTACATGTCGACCTACAAGGATCTCAACCTCGGCATGAGCTACAGCCTCTCTGCGGGCGATGCCGGACGGCAGAATCATCCCCTTGAGCTGACGATGCGGGTCGACTTCTGACGACGCGAAAACAAAGCGGGCATGCTCTTCCAAAACATGGGAGAATATGCCCGCGCTTCAGGTTTTGCTATTGCGGATTCGTTTGCTTGCCGCGATCGTGGGAACATCCCTCGTTAACCTGAAAAAGCAAAACGGCCCAATCACTGTGGTGGTACTCAGTGAGCGGGCCGCTTCAAGGAGTTGATGATCATGTGCAACTGTGATCACAACGCCATCATTGTGCAAGTTCTCGGCAAGGTTGTCAAGTTTCTCTTGGCGATTTTGTTGTTGGGCTGGCCTATGAGCGCGTTCTAAGCTGAGCACTATTTTGCAAGGCCCCTCCTCAGTAGCGCCAAGACTTCCGAAACGACAAAGCCATGCCGAAGTCCAAATCTACCCGCAAGAACAAGAAATATCGCCCGACGACGGGACGCATTCCCGTCGGCCTGATGCACAAGCTGGAAGTCCCGGAATCCCGCATCCAGAAGTTGAAGCAGAAACACGACGCGACGCTTTTGCGCATGTACATGGGTTCCGACAATTGGCAGGATCGCTGCGAGCTCTATTCCGTTCTGCGCTTTGGCGAATCGCTTTGCAAGCATGTCGAAAACGGGGAAGCCATTGCCGCCCGACTCCGCGAAGCCATGCATCTCCTTGCCAAGGAGCCGGAGTTGACCGAAAACGGCCAGCGCAATCTCGATCTTGTTCGCGAAGCGCTCGATCTCGTCGAGGGCATCTGGCGCGTTGTCTCGGTTGAGGAGTTCGTCAGCGCAGCGCAAGCCTTGAAGGTCGAGGAAGTTGAGCAATGGAAGAAGGTTCGATTGACCGAGCACGGCGTTGAGCCCATCGAACCGGAAGAGAAACCGGCCAATTGAGTTTTGACCGGATCGAGAAAAAGGGGGATTTCGCCGTTGAGCAAAATCCCCCTTCTTGTTTTGCCCTCGGCAGGGAAGAAGATTCATCCTTCCTGCCAAGGGTCAAACCTCCAACGAAAACCGCTTAGAAGTTGTAGCGGATGTTGGCGTTCACCTGCGTGTTGGCGCGATCGTCCGGACCGAAGCCGTAGGACGCATTGAGACCAAAGGACAGGTTGCCGTTGACGGCTTCAACGCCGATCACGTTGTTGTAAAGGCCGCCCGAGAGGATGGTGACGTCGCCGGCGGTGCCGAAGGCTTCAACATCCTTGTCGCCCAACTGCGGAACAATCGTGAAGTCGTAGGACGGCACGACCTTCCAGCCGGCGGTCTCGAACGTGCCCGCGAACTTGACGCCGACGGGCGCTTCAAAGACGTTCATGTTCTGTTCGTCGTTGAAGGCCACGGCATCCGTGTCGATGCGGGTGTAGCGCAGACCAAAGTGCGGCGCGATGGAGAACGCGCCGTTCTGGTAGGCCGTGAAGTCACCGCGAACACCGAACGTGATCGTGGAAGCGTCGGACGCATCACCGAGACCCGAGAAGTCGTTGCTAAAGTCGATGTAGCCGAGGTCAGCCTTGACGTTGAGGCCCGAGAAGTCCTTCGAGGCGTAGACGGAGAAGCCCACGAAGTCGGAGCTCAGAGAGTTCGACAGAGCACCGCCTTCACTGTCGGCATCAGCCGTACCGACCGTGAGCGCTGCGCCGAACGTGCCGCCACAAGCAGCCGTGTAGTCAAAGCCGAGCACGCCGCCATAGATGTCGGCGGAGTAACCGAAGTCGCCATAGAGCTTCTTGGCTTCGTTCTTGGCGTAGAAGACATCGGCCCACACGCCCATGCCGGCATGTTCGGAGAGCTGGTGGCGAACGATGGCATCGGTCACCTGGGCGTTGGCGTCATAGGCAACGTTGAGCACGCCGGCGGTGGCATTGCCGCCCGTAGCCTGTTCAAGGGCCTTGTTGCCGAGCGCATTGAGCGTATCCGTTTCGGGATCAAGATAGAGCTCGTTGTCGAGGGCATTCAGAATGGCGACTTCCTTCTCGGAAGCACCCTTCGTGAAGAGATCCTTCAGGCGGGCATCAACCTTATCGTCAGCGGCAACGCCGTCGCGATAGTTGATGGCAACCACGCCCTTGTCGCCGGCCTGAGCGCCGAGATAGAGGCTGTCGGTGTCGATTTCACCGCCTTCGGCAACGTTGACCGAAGCGCCGAGCTTCACTTCACCGGTCTTCGTCACATTGACGAGGTCAATCGCGGCACCGTTTTCAACGACGACGTCGGCGTTCTCACCAAAGACGGCTTCTTCCGTGTCGAGGAACTTCGTCACGTCAACGAGGCCGTAGCCGCCGTTCACGAACTTGACGGTCGCATTGTTGGCGGAGGAATCAGCATCACCCTCACCGCTTGCGAGAAGCGCAATCTTCTGGGTGGCAACACTGCCGATGACGATTTCAGCGCTGTCGGCGAGCTTCACGCCGCGATCAACGTAGAAGACGGCAGGCTGCTCTTCATCTTCGAGCTTGGCAATGTAGGCATCAGCCGCAGCCTTGTTCGTAGTGAGGAGACCCGCGCCGGTCACGGTGACCTTGCCGGCGATGTCCTTGGCATCCTTTTCCGTTACGCCAAGAAGGTTGAGCGTGCCGTTTTCGATCTTGGCCTCACCCGTAACCGTCAGGCTGTTGAGGGCAAGTGCGCCGTCAACGTAGACGGAGCCGACTTCAACGTTCTGAGCCGTGAAGCTGCCGATGACATCAAGCGCCCCCGCCTTGAGCGTCTTGGCGTTCACAACGCCCGTGTCGGCATCTTCGTAGCCGAGCACGAGATTGCTGACTTCAGCCGTTTCGAGAGCGGAAACGCCCTCAAAGACATTGCCCGAAGCCGCATCGCCGCGAACGGTGAGAGAACCGGTGCCTTCAACCTTGACGGACTTCGTGCCTTCGGCCACTTCGAGCGCGGCAACGCCGACATCATTGCCGTCGAGCTGGGCGGAAGCAACACCCTGATCATCGGCTTCCGGCAAAGCCACGGTCGTGTTGAGCGTGATCATGCCGAGTTCCGGTGCCCATTCAACCTTTTCGTCGGTAAGGGTCACGTTCTTGAAGACCACTTCGCCACCAAAGGCGCTTTCAGCCTTGGCAAGGTAGTCCTTGACATCAGAAGCCTTTGCGGAGAAGGCGTCGGTGATTTCAAGCGTGCCGTTGTTGGTGATGTGCTCGACGACTTCGGTGGTCGTCCAATTGCCGGCCTCATCCTGCTTGGCGAGGTTGTCCTTGGCAACGGTGGTGAGAACACCTTCGGCATTGACGGTGATCGTTCCTTCAGGCCCGGACACATGCGTCGTTTCGTTGCCGTACTGCTTGTCTTCCCAGACAAGCTTGTCGGCGTTCAGCTGGCCGCCGATCTGCACGTCGCCGTTGGAAAAGTCGAGCGTGCCGACCGACAGCGTGCCGCCGGCGGCGACTTCAAGAACAGAACGCTTTTTGTTGGGTTCCTTGAAGCTTGAGCCAAAGCTCACATCATCAAAGCGGTAAGCACCCTTATTGACAGTCAATTGACTGGCGACCTTGCTCACGCCAATCTTGACCTTGCCTTCGTAGGTCTGGCCTGCCACCTGAAGATCACCGCCATTGAGGGTAACATCCATGGCAGAGAGAAGCAGCGTGTCATGGGGCTTCGCGGCGAGATCATCCTGGTTACCGCCGGAATTGAGCTTCGTGATGTTGAAGACACCCTCTTCACCCACGACGACATCCTTCATGTGGTTGTCGGCCTTCTGAATGGAAGCAGTGAGCGTGCCCTTCTCGACATTGACCTTTTCGTAGACGCTCTTCTGTCCGTCCACGAGTTCAACGGTCGAGCCCTCGGCAACGTTGAAGGTCGTCGTGCCGTCAGCGGCCTGAACCTTGAGCTTGCCGGTCATGCCCTTGGCGTTGAGAGCAACCTTCGTGCCCTCGCCGATCTTGATCAGACCGTCGATCTGGGACGTCTCACCAAGGTTGATCGTGGCGGAAGTTTCGCCTTCGAGCTGGACGTCAATGGCCGTAGCGCCTTCGCCCGCCTGGATCAGACCGTTGTTGTTGAGGACGACGTCCTTCGCATCCTTGATGAGAACGCCGTGACCGTACTTGCCTTCGGCAATGTCACCCACGATGATGGAGCCGTTGTTGGTCGCAACGGAACCCACGGACTTAGCACCGCCGCCGAGTTCCATGCCGACGCCCTGCTCTTCCACAATGATCGTGCCGGCGTTTTCAATCGTAGCCGGAGCGTTGCGGCCAACGCGCATGCCGTAGGCGTTCTTGACGACGATCTTGCCTGCATTCACGGCCTTGGCATTGTCCTCGGCAAGGATCGCTTCATTTTTCCACTCGACGCCATCCTTGTCGGTCGTGACGTAGATCTCGCCCTTGTTGGTGAGTTCAACGCCTTCGCCCTTGACTTCAAGACCGGTGGCGTCTGCATCCTTGCCAGAGGCGGATACCCAAAGCTTGCCAGCGAATTCGCCCTTTTCCTTGGTGAGGGTCGTGAAGGCGCTCTGGCCGGCGTTATTCTTGTAGTGGTACTGACCATCAGCCTTGACGTCGGCCCAGTCGATCTTCTTGTCGGTCGTGATGACGCCTTCTGCCGGCACTTCGACCCATTCGGAGACGGTCGTGTCAACGTCAGGCGTCGTGGAGATTTCCGGAGCGGCCACGGCGGCACCGGCCACAAGCGCCACGGCGGTCGCAATCACCGTCTTCGTGCCCTTGGCCTGCACGGAAGACGTCACTTCATTGACGACCATCAAGGCACCACGTGCCTTGTTGAACACAACCTTGAAACTCTTGTTCATTTTTTGCCCTTTCGAAAGGAGGTTTTGCTTAGAATTCAGCTGCAGCTGAAGGTGTTTCTGCACCTGCCGAGGGTGCTTTGATGAATCGCACCCCCTAGGCAAGGAAAGAGGCTCAGGAGAGGAAAGCGACCGCTTGTCCCGACTCCAAAGGCCAGGCCCCATTCTCGGAAGACGATCAATTGAGATTGCGCCTCTTTCGAAGAAAGAGCCTTCTCCCAAGCCCAACCCTCATTCTCCAAATCGAACAGGCAGGAACTGCGGCCGTTTTGGCAAAAATTGCCAAAACGGTTGGTTGAATCCGAAAAACCGCCATTGGACGGTTGCCAACTCAAGAAAATGCCCCGTCGGCGAGAAGTCAACAGGGCAAGCGGTTGCTTAAAGCAACCCAGCAGGACCAACTGCTTTCTCAAGCATCCTCATGGAAAGACGCTTGAGAAAGCGTACCGACCGACTGCGAGGACGGTCGGTACCCTGTGACCCGACGACCAATCGGGTCACATCCTCTGCTTCAGATTAGAAGTTGAAGCGGACATTGGCGGAGATGCCGTGCGACGTGATGTCGCCGTCATAGGCACCCGTGTAGGAGAGACCCATGGTCGTCATCTTGCCGACCTGAGCTTCAACACCGAGACCAACGGAGGCCATGTCGCCGAGTTCGCCGCCCTTCAGGTGGGCCACGCCGGAGCCGGCGAGGGCCATCGAAGCTTCGGCTTCCGTGTCGCCGAAGAAGTGGTTCCAGGCCACGTCACCCTTGAGCGCAACCTTGGTTTCGCCCATCGTGAACGGGATGGCACCGCGAACGCCAAGCGTCGTCACCTGGACATCCTGATCTTCGGTTGTGGTCGAGAAGGCCATCGTGCCGACCTGTTCGTTGAAGCCGTCGGATTCAGCGTGGATCCAGCTCAGGCCGAAGTACGGCTCGATGCTGTAGGCATCCGTGTTGAGACCCGTGTAGGCAGCTTCGGCGAAGATCTGCGTGATGTCCGTGTCGCCCGAGAAGGCATTCATGCCAAGCTGGGAGCCAACCTGCAGAGCGCGGGTGGCGTCAGCCGACTGATGGCTGTAGACGAAGCCGTAGGTAGCGTTGACCACATCACTGAAGTTCGTGACGCCATAAGCACCGAAGTGGATGTCGTCGCTTTCAACCTTGTTGTCGCCCGCCTTGTTGTCGGTAGAACCGGCACCAAAGAAGAGACCGAACTTCGTGGCGGAGCAGACGTCAACTTCAGCACCGAAGAGGCCGGCGTAGAAGTCGCTGTCCATGTCGGACTGGCCGTAATCAAGCGCAGACCAGCTGCCGACACCCGTCGCCCAGAGGCGAGCCGTGCCGTCGGCCATTTCGACCTTGCGGCCTTCACCGATGCCCGTGGCCTGATCCTTGATGGCGCGGGAGAGCGTCATGCCGTTCACGATGCCCGCATTGCGCGTATTGAGGATGAAGTCGTCGCCCAGAGAGTTGTAGGTCTTGGCAACGTCACCCTTCGAAGCACCAATGAGAGCGTCGTAGAGCGCACCGCCCGCAGCGCCTTCAAGCGCGCCGGCAATGGCCTGACCGTTGGCGTTCTGAGCGTAGGTGGCGAAGCTCTTCGTTTCGTCGCGAGAGAGCGTGCCAGTGAGCTTGTTGCCTTCAGCCTTGAGTTCAGTCTTGAAGAAGGCATAGTCGGGGTTGGCGACGGCAAGATCGGCACCAGTCACGCCAGTCGTCGTCACAGTACCCGTCTGAGCCTTACCGGCATAAGCTTCCTTGAGGACATCAACGTCTTCAGAACCGACCGTGAAGCCAGCGCCTTCCTTGAACTCAAGCTTGCCCATCGTCACGTCCTGACCAGCCGTGATCTGGAACGTGCCGCCTTCGTTCACAACAACGTCGACGGAGTGCGTACCTTCACCGCGTTCGATTTCACCCTTCATGGTGAACTGGTCGTTGTACGTTTCAAGGATACCGAAGGTGCCGCCGTTCACGACGACCTTGCCGTTGGCCTTGCCATCATCACCCGAGACACCGAAGGAGTTGGAGTAGCCAAGGAGCTTGCCGCCCTCAACCGTGGTACCGCCACGATAGGTGTTGCTGCCCGTCATGATGAGGGTACCTTCGCCGCGCTTGATGAGAGAACCGTCATAGAGCTTGCCGTCGATCTTGGCTTGGATCGTGTCAAGACGCTTCTGGAAGTATTCCTTGCGCCAAGCGATGGCCTCTTCTTCAGTCATCTTTTCCAGCGCGTCATCGATGCCAACAAGATCCTCGTTGGTATCCGTCAGCATTTCGCCAAGCAAAGCCTTTTCGTCTTCAGAAAGACCGGTCATCGCCAACGTCGGATTCTTCATCCACTTTTCCGCAGCGGCCTTCCAGGCAAGATCCTCGCGCTCTCTCTGATCCAAGGCGATTTGAGTGATCTTGTTGCTCCAAACGTCCAGACTTCCGGCGCTCATGTCGTAGTCGAAGGAACCGAGAAGCTGCCCCGGACCATACATGCCGGCCTCAAGGTCGGGAAGGCCCCAACCCATGCGTTCGTCAACTTCACCCGGTGCGGCTGTCCAACTGTCAAAATCGGTTCCGTCGGGATTTTTTTCTCCTCATCCGATCATGCCCGCTTTCGCGGGCATGATCATCGGTGGTCAGGCCTTCGTTACCTCAGGTCATTCTCAGAACGTCATGCGATAGCTCATGGAAAGCGCATGGCTTTCGGTGCCCTGCGACCCTGCCGAGCCACGGTAGCTCACGCCGACGGCATGAGCACCCTTGGCGGCCTCAAGCCCCAAGACAACATCCGCCGCAAACCGCCCCGCCACGTCATACCGATAGGCATCGGTACCGCCGTAGGACACAGCGTTCACGCGGGCGTTGGCATCCGTGTCGCCCAATGCCGGCCTCACGGTCAGATCGGCGAAGGGCTGCACCGCCCATTCGCCGGCCGCAAATGTGCCCTTCATCGTCACCCCCAGCGGGACTTCGACGAGATCGACATCATGCTTCTCGGTCGTGAAGGCGTTCTTCCCATTGATGCGAATGCCATAGCCGTCGAATTGGGCATGCGTGTAGCTCAGACCCGCATGAGGAATCAGATCCAGCGACGGCGTGATCGGATGGCTGACATCCACTCGGACGCCGGCCGTCAGCGCGTTCGCCTTCAAGTCCCCCTCGATTCGATAGGCCTCTTTTTTCGCATCGTCAAACGTTTGTCGGACGTCACCCGTCACATGACTGAAGCCCAACTGCGTCGTCACGGACAGGTTGCCGGACTTGCGTTTGGCATACGCGCTCACCCCGAAGGCCTCGACATCGGTCCGCGTATCGGTGTAATCGCCCCGGGATTCCAAATCCCCGTCTTCGTAATGCAGGGCCGCACCGAGCGTCCACGCATCCGTCGCAAGGACATCGGCGCCAAAAGTCATGCCGTACACGTCGGAACGATAGCCGCCCGTCATCGCGCCGCTACTTTCAAGGCGATCGGCACCGCCCTGACGGCCCTCCACCTGAACCCAGAAGCCCGACGCATCGACCCCCTCATTGAGGTGCGACGTCACCTGGGCGTCCGTCGTGCGTGCGACGTCCAGTGCATACGCACTCAAGCCCGATGCGGCAGAGAGCTGCGTGGCCGAATTCCACAGGGACGACGCGCGCGCAACGTCGAGACTCCCGTCCTTGAGCTTGCCGACGTAGCCGCCGTTGAGCATGCGTTCCACGAAGGCAATGTCGGCGCAGTCGGAATTCACGTCACGCTTGGCGGACATGGCTTCGTCATTAATCAGCCTGTTGATGACCCCCGGCAAGGCGAAACGGTCGCTCAAGGCTTGAATCGACGTGTCCACCTGCCCGTTGCCGGCGTCTTTCCGGCCAACGGCAAGAACCAGTCCGTCCGTGTTGAGACTGAGCTTCGCATCGTTCGTCGAGAGATTGACGAAGCCTTCACCGGACCAGACATCCAGAATCCCGGCGTCGGTTTGCAAACCCGACGTGATCTGATGACGTCCCCACGTGGACTCACCCACGATGAAGCGGGATCCCTCTTCCGCCACCAGTGTCCCGGTGCCGGTAAGAAGCGGCTTCGTCTGCGCGTCGGTGATGTTGACCATCAAGGCCCCGTCCGCCCCGAAACGGACTTCCGCACCACCCGGCACGGCCTTTTGGGCGGTCGTGCCGACGGTGATGACACCGCCCGCGTTGTAAAGGCGACTGCCCAGTGCGAGCACAGCCTTCGCCTTATCGGCGGGCGCATTCGTGCCAACGGCAAAGGTGCCGTTGCGAATGTCCATCGCGCCGCCGTCGAGTCGAACGTCTTCGTAGCGGCTCTTGCCGCCGTCGAGCGTGTACCGGCCCTGTCCTTCAAGAAGAAGCGCGTATCCTTCGTCGAGACCACGGTTGAGAATCCGACCCTTCCCCGTCACAACGACGGCAGACGCGTCGGCGGAATTCATGGTGCCGCTGTTGTTCACACCTCCCTGCACCACAAGCGCACCGGGACGATAGCCCAGAGCCTTGCTCTCGAAGTCCTTGATCTTCAGGGTCGAATCCCTACCGATGAGGAGCGCTTCATTTGCGCCAAGATAGGATGCGTCAAGGAGCGTCAGCGTGGCCTTGTTCGTGACCGTCTGGGAGCGCACGTCGACCGTGCGATTGCCGCCGTTTTGGGCGTCAGCACTCACAACGTGGTCGCCCGTGATGTCCCCATTCAGACTGAATCGGCTGCCAAAATTGTCCGTCTTCGACGTATCGAGCTTGAGACCGCCCTTCTTGGTTGCAACAAGCACTGCTGCCTCGGCGGGCGCCGCCTCGTCAAACGTCAGGTAACGCCCGTCCGCCTGTGTGGCCGTCGACCGTGCGACGCTCTCCTTAGCAAAGAGCGCATAGGGCGTCATGCCGTACACCGCGGCAACGACCTCGGGCGACAGCGTGTCGCCCGCATCAAGCAACGACTTGGCCACCTCGGGATGGGTCATGAGGAATTCGTTCACCGCCGCATCACCGACGCTCAGGCGTGCGCCCTGCGTGAAGCGGTAGCCGCCGACGCAGTTGAGCGATTGCGCGAGCACCGTGCCGGCATTCGTCAAAACGGACGACGCACCGATCTCGAGCGCCCCGCCCACCTTGACGGTGCCTTCGTTGCGCATATTGGCCGTCAAAGCCGTCGCGCCCACACTCATCGTGCCCAAATTCTCGATCACTGCATTTTCATCGTGTGTGAACGATTGCGCCACAATCGAACCGGCATTGTGAATTTCACCGCCCCGGATATCCAGACTGCCGTCCAGCCGCAATTGTCCGCGGTTGTTTACCCGGCCATTCTGAATCGTGAGAGATGGTGCCTCATACAAGCCGTCAACGGCGGCGACTTCGAGTCGGCCCTGCGGGCCGATCGTGAGCGCACCGATGCGGCCGCCCTGCACGGCCTTGATCCCGTCGACCCCTAGATAGAGGCTTCCGTTTTTCACGTTGAAAGCCGCGTCCGACACATGCGTGCCGTCACCCAGAAGCGTAAACCGCTGATTGCCGTCGAGCTCAATGTCCGTTGCGCCCTTTTCAGACCGAAAACCGACCCAACCGTCGAAATCGGCATTGCTACCGCCGATCTTGACGCTCGTCTTTTCGGATGAAAGCCCGTCGTAACCGAAGATCAGGCCTTGTCCGGCGCCTGCGGAGGGATTGCTTTGGAGATACCTGTTGACATTGGCCAATGTGAACGCCAACGCCCTCGTATCCTCAAGATCCTTCGTGCCGTCCGCCTTCATGTTCAGCGTGATGGTTGAGCCGGCAATGCCGTTCAAAGCGGCCTGGAACTTATCCACGGCACTTTGTGACCAGCCCGTATCCTTAATGTCAATCGTGAGCGAGCCCTGATTGGCAAGGAAGGAGGCCACTTCGGTAATACCGCCCTTGATGACTTCACCGGTAGCAAACGCGGATGCATCCACCTCGAATGCTTCGCCGTTTTGATTGAAAACAGCATGCAACTTCGACGAATCGGCCCCGGCATAGCGGAAAATCGAATTCAGATCGGACTCTACTTTCGTATTGACGAGCTTGAGCTTACCTTGGCCGCCGTAGGCCTGAAGAAAGCCGTCCTTGCTTTGAAGAGAAAGCGTCCCGTTGCTGATCTCGACGGTGCCTTCGTTATAAAGACCGTAAGCATCCGTCCCCTGACCACCCTTCAGGAAGAGCTTGCCATTATTGATGAGCAGCGTGCCCTTTGCCTCGTTGCGGAACCCATAGCTGCCGTCCATGCCGCCGGTTGCCGTGAGATACGACGGCACCAACACGTTGACGCCATTGAAACCACCCTTAATAGCATACATGCCATGGTTCACGATGCCGGAAGCCCGTGCGGTAAGACTGCCGGTCGCCTGCGATTCGACATCCGGCACATCTTGTGGATTGTTCGCATAGTAGCCACCGACTTCGATCGAACCGTGATTGACCAGGGCATGCGCTCCGTCTGCGCTTCCCGCATCGAATACCAGGGACTTTCGGTTGAACAGACTTGGCGCCATCGTCATCGTCGCACCCTTGGCGTTATAGACCGCCACAGCATCGCGAGCCTTGCCGCCCTGGAACCGGAACTCAAACCCTTTTTTCAGGGTCACGCGACCCTCGTTCATCAAACCGTACGCGCCGGCGACGGAACCGGCAGCAATATTCACGTTTAAGGCGACCACACTGTCGTTAGTAATGCTCCCGCTGTTGTGAATGCCGTGTGTCCCTGCAGCATCGCCCCCGGTCGCCTGAAACGTGATGCGACCCGTTTCTTCTGCGGCAAAGTTCATTTCCCTGTCATTCTTCACGGCGATGGCGTTTTGTTGCCCGCCCCCTGTAGCCGAAAAATCGGAACGAATCGTTATCGTGCCCCCATTGAGCACGGCGGCCCCATTTTGATTGGGACCGGCCTTCACCTGCGCAACGCCCGAGAGCGTCAGCGACGCTTTTTCGGCATTGAGGAGCACCCCCTTCGCGCGAGCGCCGTCCACCGAAAGCCGCCCGTTCACGGTCATGGCTCCCTGGTTGTGAATGGCGCCGGTTCTGCCGCCGGCGGTTTCATCAAGCGCAAGCGTCAGGTTTCCGGTGTGCGCATATTGGGCGGTCTTGCCGTTCACCAGCATGAAATCGCACTGATAGCAGGAATGGAGTCCCGCCGTCAGGCTCCAGTTCCCGGTCGTGTTCATCGTTGACTCGTTGCGAACCGTCACAGCCCCCCTGACCGGCCCCTTGAACACCAAATCACCGGCAACATTGAGCGTGCCGTTTTGATTGCTGATGTGCGCCGTTTCGGTTGCCACGGTCACCTGAGCGCCCGAGAGACTGACGGACGTCGTGCCGCCGTTGTTGGTGATCGGCGTATTGAGTTGCGTAACGCCGTTCAACGCCAGCGTGGCAGTGCCGCCATTGTTCACAATCGGCCCCACGTTGCCGTCCGTGACGGTCATGTTCAAGTCAAGACTGCCGCCGTTGACCGTTGCCGAGGAGAGCGCGCCGCTGCCGCTCTCGACCTTGAGCCCGCTCTTGGCGTTCATGTTCAGATCGCCAAGGGCCATATGGTCGAGCGACTTGATCTCGAGCGTACCGGCCAGAAGCTTCAACTCACCCGAACCGCCAAGGCTGTTCAGGGTAAACAGACTCTCAGGCTGAGCAACGATCAGCTGCCCCATTTCTCCGAGGCGTACATCATCTCCGATGCCACTCCCATACTTCCCGTCGTTGGTTTCCAACCCGAGCTTCAATGTGCCGTTGTCGACCGAAATCGTCCCGTCGAAAAGCCGGCTTACACCATTCCAGGGCTTAAAAAGAAGGGTCTTGCCATCCTGGATGGTAATCGTTTGCGTCCCGGTCAAAGCCGCCAGGCCAACACTTCCGGGAATGTCGGTGTTGGCGCCGCCGATCACGACCGTTCCCTTTTCACTGCGAACAGGGAAGGGAACCACAGCACCTTCACCGCCTCCGGAGACGAATGCCCCCGTATTGGCCACATTGAAGACCACGTTGTGCACAAATCGATCCTTGTTCCCGGTATTGGGAAATTCGATCTTGACGCCGGCGGGGATATCGAATCGAGAACGAAGCATCCGCTCGATATACCCCTGGGCTTCAGGCGTAAAATCGTCCAAAATGACGAGCGTACCGGCTTCGATTTTCACACTTGGGGATCCGCTGTAGTGATTGGGAGCAATCGGTTGCAATGGTATGCCGTCATAGCCGTTCCCCGTCGCGAAGTCCACGAGAGAAACCACCATGGCACGCCCCTGGAAATCCCAACCCATATCGCTCATCCGGAAATAGGGCCTGCTTTCGTCCCACGGTCTGGGACTTTGCGTGCTGTAGTCAAACAGCCCGCTCAAATACGTTTCCAGAACGGCATTCGGGTCCGTTTGTGTGACGCTCAAATACGGGACTTTGGAATGCCATCGGATATGTCCGGCGTTTGTCATATCCAGATTCCAAGCTATCAGCCTATCCGGAATCGACATCACCGTGTAGCTGGCCGGGCCATCGTACGTCACAGTCCCCGTATTGTAGACATTTCCACCATACAGATCCTTAATGACGATACTACCGGAATTGTAGAGCGTAGCCAGAGCCGCCTGATCAACGGTCACATTGTGAGCCCGATTGTCCACAGTAAAGCCCGCGAATTCCTGTTGCTCGTTCAGCCCGTTGAATTGGGTGATGGAGAAACCGTCGACCTCATTGATGAACTTTCCGACACGAATCTGAACGTCGTCCGCGAAAGTCAAGGTACCTTTGTTATGAAGGACTGACGCGCTCAGCATGGAACCGGCATTAAGGTTCAGAATGCCGTCGCTGACCAACCCCTCCGTCCCCGTCACCTTGAGAACGGCATTGTTAACGTCAACCTGCCCCGTGCCGGCAATCACCATGTCCGTGAAGCTCGCCGTCGGGTTGGCAAGATCGTTCTTGTCTGCGTTGTTGATCAGTTCAAACCGACCGTTGTTGACAAACTTGCCCGCACTGATAACACCGCTGCTGTCTTTGAACGTGCGGGTGGCCGTCACGGTACCATTGTTCGTCCACACGGTGTCGTCCGTCATTTTGAGGCCGTAGGAATCCGTTGTGCCTCCCCCCGTCACGACCATTTCACCGTCATTGACAAGCTCGGCGCCGTCGTGCACATAAAGGCCGTACGCCGACGATCCCCCACCCTTGGCCTCAAGCCTGCCGGTCGAGGTGTTGTGCAACTTGCCCTCAATCAGAATATTGCCGGTCCGGCTGTCAATCAGATCCAGAATCTCCAGCCCGACGCCATTCTTGTACCCCCCATTCGCAAAGACCTTCCCATCGTTCTTGAACACTTGGCCTCGAGCGCTTGCCGTCATGGTCTCCAGACCGTACGAATCGGCCCCGTTGGCGTGAAAGGTTGCGTCCGCACAATTCTCGAAATGGGCGAAATCCGTTGACGGGGCATCCGCACCGAATAGGGTGGCGTGCTTTTGGCTTTCCCATAAGCCGTAGTTGACAACTTTACCTCCTCGGGCGCGCACGCCCTTGGTGCCGACTTTGATGGTGCCGTAGTTTTCCAGGAGCGGTTCCTTCCCATCCGGCGTCGTCCACTGTTGGTACCCATAATCGGGGCCCGAGGTGACGGAAGCATAATAGGTCTCACCGACATGAATGGTGAAGATTTCCCCATTATTGGTATACCCGTTCAAATCCACGGCCCAGACAGGGGAGGAGAGCGCCGTCATGACGCCGACCGCAAGCGCCGTCAGTCTTCCGGAGAAAGCGTGATGCGTTTCGACCGTGTCCGGCGAAGAGGCGGCGCCCCCTGCGGACTGATGCCCCGTGCAGGTCTTTTCGTTGACCACCATCACACACTGCCGGGCGACATTCCAAATCGTACGATAGATTTTGTTCATATCCTCAAACGAAACGGGAAACTTTCGTCTCCCGTTTCTTCCTCAAATCAATGGATTAGAAGGTCAGGCGATAGTCCAACGTGACGCCCGTGCTGCGTGCGCCCTTGTCACCCGCAGAGACATCGAGCGAAACGCCGAAGCGGTGTGCGTCCTTTTCACCGGCCAAGCCCAGATGGAGCTTGCCGACAAAGTCACCGGCCACGTCGTAGTCATAGCTGTCGGTACCCGCAAAGTTGGTCGCAGAGACCGTCACTCGATTGTCGACATCGCCGAACTGCGGCACCAAGCTGACATCGGCAGTCGGCACCAGCGTCCAGCCCTTCGCATCCACATGTCCCTTGACCCCAACGCCGATCGGCAGTTGCACGATGTCGGTGGCTTCGACCTTGTTGCCAAAAGCCTTCTTACCGTTGATGTAGGTGTCAAAGCCGTCATGATCGGCATGAGCGAGGCGAACGCCGGCATGAGGCACGAAAGTGAACGAACCCAAACGCTTCTCGAATTCGCCCGTCAGGCCGAGCGAGAAGATCTTGGCATTCGTATCGCCCGTCACCTTGTAGCCGTTCGACTGAACATCCGTGAAGTTCTGTTCGGCCTCACCCTTCGTGCGGTCGTAGCCCACCTGACCCAGCAGTCGGAAATCACCGAATTCATAGGCACCGTAGACCGTCAGACCAAACGTTTGGGCATCCGTCTTGGTCGAAATGACATTGCCTTCGGATTCCACGTCGCCGTCAACATAGTTGAACGCCGCACCGATGCGCAGATCATTGCGAACAGGCATGTCAACACCGAAAATCAGGCCGTGATTGTCGGCATTGAAGCCGGCCTCGCCATTGGCAAAGCCCAGTCCGTCCGCCTTCGTCTTGGAGCCGATCACATCAACCCAGAAAGAACGTTCGTCAAGACCGACCGAGGCCTGCGCACGACGATCGATGCGATCCATCTTGTCGCCGACCATCGCATGCGCATAGGCATCCATGCCGGTGGCCGCATTGAAACCGAGGACGGAATTCATCTTTTCAAGCGAATTGGCGAGATTGAGATTGCCTTCGGCATCCTTGCCCACGAAATTCACGTCAAGCATGCGGTCGATGAACGCCACATCAGCAAACGGCGAATTCACATCGCGAATGGCCGCTCCTTCTTCCGTATCGATCAGACCGTTGATCACGTTCGGCGCGATGAAGTCCTTCGAGAGCGAGCCGATGGCCGTGTCACCCGGCTTGCCCACCTGGAGTATCAGCTTGCCGTCCTTAAAGACGTAATCCATGTAGATCTTGGTCTTGTTGACGAAGTCGTCGCCATCCCAGGCGCCTTCTTCCACACCCGACACATCAAAACCGTCGGCAATGAGGACGTGCTTGCCCCAGGACGCATTTGTGACGACCAGTTCGGAACCCTTCTTTACCGTGAGCTTGCCGGAGCCCTTGATGAGGTGATCGGCAGTCAAACGGCTCGTATCGACGACAAGCGCGGAATCCGTACCGAAGTAGACGTCGCCCGCTTCGACTGCGGTCGCCTGATCCTTGGTACCGACGACCAAAGACGAACCCTCAAGGTTCAGCGTCCCGCCGAGACCAAGCACGGCATTCTTCTGCGTGGCGCCGCGCGCGTCGTCAACGGACATGCCGTTCAAGGCCATCACGCCCTTCTCAACGGACAAGGCCGACCCCTTCTGGGCCGTCAACTGGGTCGCACCCACACTGCCGTCCTTGACCGTGAGCGTACCGTTCACAGTCAGCGCGTTGAAGGACGCGGTACCCGACGTTTCCATCACGCCCTTGAACTCGGCCGTTTCGGCCTTCGTCGCATTCAGCGTGCCGGCATTGAGATACTTGCCGCCGTCATTGACCGTCACCTTGACCGTGTCGTTGCCCGCATCGGATCCCCAGATGTCCTGCGCACCCTCAGCAACGGCAACGTTGTTCCACGTACTCGTGCCGGACGTCTGATGGACAGCACCGGTGGCAACCGTCAGGTCACCACCCTTTTCCGTACCGAAGTTCTCCAGACGACCGCCCTTATGGACGGCAACGTTGCCATACGTCGCCTGGCCGCGGTTGACAATCGACTGAGCGCCGGCAGCCTCAGCCGCACCGATATTGACGGTCTCGATCTTCGAGAGATCGAGCGTGCCGGTGCTTTCGAGCGTGCCGAGTACGGTCAGAACTTCGTCCGCAGCATCCGTCCCCACCGTCAGGAGACCGTCGTTCTTGAGCGTGGCGCCCTTACCGAACTCGAGAGACTGGGCCGTGAGCGAGGCGTTAGCCATGATGGCGGTATCACCCGACAGAGCGGCATGCTTCACGCCGAGATTGAAGTGCTTCACCTGAACACGGCCGTCGGCGGCGGACGTCAGATTGTCCACCCAGCCGACATTCTGTGCCTTGGTGGCGCCGTTGCCGAAGATGACACGACCGTTGAGAACCTCAATGTCGCCGCCCTTGTTGGCAGACGAAGACACCACCAGACGCTGAGCGTCGGACCAATCAAGCGTGCCTTCATAGCCGGTCAGCGACGTGGTAAAGCCCGACTCGACAGTGACCTTGTCCGTATTCTTAATCGAACGGAAGCCGACAGAACCCGCCACGGCATGTGTGCGACCGTCTTCCTTGGAGAAGAAGATTTCGGACGCATTGCCGGCATCAAGCGAATAGCCGGTGAGGACAACGCCCGGATTGTTGACCGGCGAGTCCTTGCCCGCCTGTTCGGCAAAGAGTTCGGCGATTGCACTCAAAGTAAAGGTGTCGTTGGACGCCGCGCCTTCGACCTGGCCGTTGAAGACCGTCGTTACGTTGCCCATGCCGGACAGGCCGTCAGCCACGGTCACAATCGTAGCGAGCGTTTCCTTATCCTTCTTACTCTTGAGTTCGACATTGGCGCCATCGAACCGGATGCCGTTCAGCTTATCTCCCACAAAGTGGGCGGCACCGAACTTGTCGGACTCGATTTCAACGTTCTGATCCTTATCGATCGTCGACCCACCAAGGTAGAACTTCGTCAGATCGGCAATGGCCAAACCCAGGACGCCGCCCTCTTCAACGAGCACGTTGGCCTGACCGGACAGAGCCTTAACGTCGAGATAGCCGCCTTCCTTCACCGTGATCGAACCGGCCTTGTCAAGCGTATGCACGGTGACCTTCGTCATGCCGTCGAACGTCCCCGTATTCGGCTTGCCGTTGGTAATGTTGGCAGGCGTACCGCCGGAAATGACGACGGTATTGTTCCCGAGCGTCTTGCGATTCACCGAATCCGTGTTGAACACGGCACCGTCGGTAAATTCAAGATTCGTCCCGTCGAACCACGTGCCATTGGTCGTGAGCGTGGCGTTGCCGCTGTGGACATACGTATTCCCGGCGCCGAATCGCTTGGCGTCGTCCAACGTGAGGTGACCTTCATTACGGATGGTTTTCAGACCATCGATGTTCGTACCGGCAAGAGACACCTCGCCGGTGCCGGACACGACCAACACCTTGCCGGAAATCCTACCCGCCGTCGCCGTCAGCTTGCCGGCGACATTGAGCGTGTCGGTGATGTTGAGCACTCCGGCATTCTCAATGCTCGCACCCTGACCGAGCGTACCGCCACCGAGCGTCAGCGTACCCTGATTGTCAATCTTGCCCGTGCTTTGAGCGACTTCAGGGTGCGTCGTCAGAAGCGTGTCGAAGGTCGACTGCGCACCGGTCTTGACAGTGTACGTACCACCAAGCAACGTCAGAATCGACCCCTTGTCCGTGCCGCCGAGCAGATACGAACCCTGGTCTCCCATGACCAGATTGCTGTAGCTGGCCGTACCGTTGGCATTGACCGTACCCTTCACGATGAAGTTTGTCTGGAGGATAGAGTTTTGGAAAATCACATCCTCTGCGGTGAACGACGTCCCCGCATTCATGGTGAAGTGCGTACCAGCGAGCAAATACCAATCGGAATTGACCGTGAATGTCGCACCGTTGGCAAGAGTGACATCTTCAATCCGGAAAGTGTCATATTGATAGTCATAGCCGGCTTCGTGATCGCCACCTTCTAATATTTCGCCATTGTTAAGGTAACCACCCAAGCTCGACTCATCCACCGAATAAGCAAACTGACGATTGTCCGTCAATGCGTTCCTTTCGCCACCGCCATACAGATAGGTCATGACAGGCTTTTTGCGATAATCCTGACCCTTGATTTCAGAAGCCGATTCTCTTTCGAACCTATCAACCGCAACAGCCCCCAACTTCAAACTGTGGCCCGGACCAAAACGAGTAGTTCCCTCGGTATTGATGCTTAGCGCAACAATCGTCGCCGGCCCGTTGCTCAGCAACGCTCCAGTACCTTGCACCGTCAATGCATTCTCGACGAAAAGCGTACTATTCTGAACATCAACCGTTCCGTCTGCAATGGTCAGCTGTTCGTAAAGCCCCTTCCCCTGCATGGTCAAAGTACCACCCTCGGAAATGGTGGTATGACCCTGTGCCACGACATAACCGGTCTTGCCAAGCGTAAGGTTGCCTGCCACAGTGTTGTCGCCATAGGAAATCAGACGACCGTCCGACGTCACATCGGCGTTCGCGAGAACATTCCAACCCTTTTCCGCAACGAGCTTGCTGTTCGCGGTATTGGTCAATGCCTTGCCACCAAACGACAACTGATCGAAGGTGGCCAAACCGCCGTTGGTGTTGACGAACTTACCGTTGATCGTCGCATTGGCCTTCACGGCAAGCGTACCTTCATTGGTCACGGCACCGTTGAAAATCGTTTCACCGGAACCGGTCAGATTGAGCTTACCGCGATTGGTCAATTCGGTCACGCCCTGGGCATCGGAAAGGGCCGCCACATTGAGAATGGCGTCAGCCATGACTTCGCCGGAACCGTTGACCAACTGCAGGTTGTCGAGCGAATACTCACCCTTGACGGCCTTGAAGGCGCCCTGGTTCTCAACAGCGAGCGTGCCGAGATGACCCTTGACATCCGCAACACCCTGATTGCCCAGTTTAAAGACGGAGTTCACTCCCTTCACCGTCACCTTACCCTGAGCGTTGTTGACCAACTCGATGCCATCCTTTTTGCCGGTCAACACAAACGTCTTGCCGTCCTGCACCACCACTTCGGATGCCTCTCCGACATTCATGAAGCCGATATTGAGATCGAGGAGAAGCGCGTTCTCGCCAACGGACGTACCGGTCGAACCGATAATAAGTTGGTTTCTGCCCACACCATTGGCGTCCGTCTTATTCATATAGGCCATGTTGGAGAAGACAAGCCCCGGCGTGTTGAATTTGGAATCCGGCTTCTGTTCGGCCTTCAAATCGGCAAAGGTCTGATGGTAAAAATTGTTGTCGCGCGTTGTCGGGTCAGCGACCTGGCCAGTAAACACAACGTGCATATCCTTGCCACTGAAGACTTCGCCGAGCTTTTTGTTGGCGGATGCCACAGCATCCAAATACACATATTCGTCAGTCAGCACAAGCGTTCCACCGGCGTTGCCGACCGTCAAATACTTTCCGAAGCTTTCTTCAAGCGCTCCCACATCCTTGGTACCGAGCACCGTGGTCGGAAGCTTGTTCGCCTCACCCGTATCCACGGTAAAGAAGTCCTCCGTCACCGAGACGAAGAAGCTGCTCATGTCCGACGCGAGCACACCACCATTCAGCGTGAGTGACTTGGAGGTCAGATTGATATCATCGGCTTCAAGAATGGCACCCTTGTTAATCGTCACCGTCGAACCGGAGTCCAAAAGACCCACGTGTGCGTAGGTATAACCGTTCGTCCAATTCGTGGGATCCAACTTACCGGTTCCGTCGGCCTGCGGTCCCCCGGCCTTCGTGCCGGAGAGGTTAACCGTATTGCCTTGACCGAACGTGTTGTGCCCCGGATCCAAACGCGTCAATTTACCGCCGGAAATGTTCAGCGTGCTGTTACTGAAGAAAGATTTGTCAGTGACGGTCAGACTGCCGCCCGTCTGCTTGTAGGTCAAGCCGTCGGTCGTACCGATATGTCCAATTGTCAGGGCACCGGCATTTTCCAATGTCGATTGATTGACAGACTCAAGGTTGTTGACTGTCACATTTGCAGCTGCATTAGCCCCTACGACAAATTCGCCTTGATCAAGCTTCAGCGTGGTGGCTGCAATATTCCCCTGCTGATGAGTAAACTGCCCGCCGGCAACCGTCATCGTGCCCGTAACGTTCAGAGTGCCCTGATTCGTCCCCGTGCCAACATGAACATTCCCTGCAATGATTGTCCCGGTATCGGAATTGGAAAACGCCGTCTTCACCGTCAGCGTATTCGTCACGTCAACCGTGCCAACATTATTCAATTTGCCCAAATCAGCTGACTTGGCATTCAGCGTCTTCTGATTGTCGGCCACACCGGCAACCGTCAGATCCATTGTCTTCTTCTGATCGATCACCCCTTTATTGGTCAGATTCCCGGTCACATTAACGGCACCGGCACCATTGAAAACGGCCTCTGCACGCGTATTGTCGAGCGTCTGGATTGTCGAAACCTGCGATCCCGTCAGCGTCACCGTACCGGCGTTGGTCAAGCTTCCGACAGCAACCTGCCCGGCATTCAACTGGCCGTTGATACCGTTATTGAGTGTCTGAGCATTGAGTGCCGACGTCACGGTCAGTTGCTTCTCATTGACGATCGTGGCCGTGCCGGCATTAACCGTCGACGCGTTAAGAGCGTTGTTATTCGTCAAGCGTTGGGTAACGGCAACCGTCCCCGCCTTAACCGTCCCATCATTGGTGGCTGTCGATACCGACAGCTGCCCGCTCACATCAAGCTCGGCTGCGGCGCCATTCGTCAGATCAGCGTTAAACGAGGCGGATCCGGCGTAAATCTTGCCGGTATTGTTCGCCAAACCGGTCGCCTGAACATTCGTCAATCGACCCTGAGCACTACCGATCTCACCGGCATTGGTCAACGCGCCGTTCACCGTGAGGTTGCCCACCCCGGCAATCTTGGCGTTTGCCGCCGAGTTGTCGAGCGAAGTCATGGTAGCGTCGCTACCCAAGGTGATTGTGCCGGTATTGGCGACATCAGCAAAGGTTGAAGCGCCGGCGGTGCCGGTCGTGATGACATTGGCATTGGTCACCTTACCGTTCGCAACGATCTGTCCGGCCGTTACGGCACCCAGGTTCTGAACCTCACCATTAAGCGTCAGCAGACCTTCCACATCCAGATTGCCTGCCGCTTGATTGGTCAGACCGGTGACATTGGCCGTCTTCACATAGATCTGCCCCGAGTTGTCGGCGCTCGTCCCAACCGTCAAAGACGCAAGGCGAGCCGGATTCTGTCCCAAAGCACCGGCATTGGTCAGAGCACCGGTCACATTGACAGCGGCACCTCCCTCAACCTTACCGGTCTTATTATTGGTCAGCTGCTCAATCTTAGTAAGGTGCGCCAGCTTGACCGTCCCGCTGTTCGTCAGGAAACCGAAAAGAGACTCGCCGTCCGACGCCGTTTCGGTCAACGTTCCGTCATTGACGACCGCACCGGAACTCGTAAAGTGAGCACCAGAAACCGACGCCCCAGCACCATTGGTCAGCTTATCGGCTAGAACATCACCCGTAACCGTCATCTGAGCATTGGCGTTATTGGCAATCTCTGCAGCGGTGACGGACTGGGCGGTAACTTTATTGTCATTAGACAGCCTGGTCGTCAGAGTAACGGCCTGTGCCTGAAGCGTCGCCGCCGTACCCGTATTGTTCAATGCGTTCGCATTGAAATTACCCTGCAGAACAATGCTCCCCTTATTCTCAACGTGGCCGGAAACGCCGAGTGTGTTCGCTTTGACGTCGCCTTCATTCTTAAGAGATGCCATGGTCGCGTCACCGGTCACATTAAGCTTGCTGGCTGTCCCAAGATTGTCAAAGGCCTGCTGGAAATCCGCAGTGGAAGCCGTGATCGTACCCTGATTCTGAACGTTCTGGGTGACGACCAACCCGTTCGTTACGTTGAAAGCGGCATCGGCACCATTGGTCAGAGCGGCCGACAGATGGGCGTTCTTCGAGACATTGATCGTACCCGTATTGGTAACCGACGTCTGAACCAGGTCGTCGTACACGACCTCAGGCAATCCCAGTCCGCCCTGACCGTTATCGGTCACCTGGTTCTTGGTGAATACTGTGGAATCAGCCTTGATGCCGACACGAAGTTCGCCGATATTCATCACGCCGCTGTTTTCCAATTGGCCTCCAGCCTGCAGATGCAACGCCTCGACTCGGAAGTCTTGTGACTGATTCAACACTTCACTCGAGCGAAGGTCATAAACATCAAACACAGCCCCCTGACGATTGGCAAATTTATGGAACCAATTCGTCGTGCCCAACTGCGGCTTACCCAATACGGGAACCTTGGAGTCGACAAACCGACCTTCGTTGATCACTGCCCAATGGCGGGCCATACCGGATTTGCCGATACTGCCATGTACCACGGGAGTGCCATTGCCATCGGTCGACTCCCAAAAGACGCCCCCGACGAGCGACCCCTTGGCAGTAAACGTTATTACGTTCTTTTTTGTGTCATTCCAACCTTTCCAATCACTGATGTGACCATAATTAGCACCAATCGTATGCGACAATTCGCGGTTGACCGACTGAGCAATCACTCCCTGTTCCTGCCCCCACAGGTCGGGATTGATGGCTGCCTGAGCAGCCTGAGCAGCCGTAAGCGCCATGAGCATGGCACACGAAATGCCGGACAGGACAAAGGTCTTGGTGACCCCTGTGGCTTTACTCGTTGAATCGACCGTTTCACCGGCAGACGAGTGATCGTGAGATGCGCTCTTTTCGCTCACGCACACGACCTGGCCTCTGAAATGATTCCAAATATTTTTGAAGATCTTATTCATGATACTTTGTTAAAAAGGCTAAATAGAAAAAAGGACGAGCGTTCGAATGCCGGATTCAACGCTCTGAAGATGAAACTTGAATGTGAGATGCCTCAGCCCTGAGCTTATCCATGTGTGATCCCAAAGCCCAAAACACCTGATCGACAATCCTCATCGTCGGATAGGGCAACACCTTCCCATCCGAATCGACAAACGGCGCAAAGGTCGCCCCGATGCGCTGGAGTTCGGCCTGAACATCCTGTCGACAAGCCCAGTCGTATAGCGGAGCCAAACTGCGCTCGAGGTCAGTCGGCAAGGCGGTCGAGGACGTCAAGCTCAGAATGTCGGGGGAAAGTCGGTTGAAGATTGAGATGCCGGATCGGACATGCGAATCGAATGCCGGCATGCACGCCAACGTGCCGTGAAGAATTTTTGAAATGAGCGTGTCGGTCACAGCCAACTGCAGATTGGCCTCGGCATTAATAGCCCTCAACGCATTACGGACGCGATCGATCAGCTCTTGAACGTCGGTTGCCGAATACGAACCACGACCGCAAGTGACATGAAGGTCACGGGCATGAGCAACCAACGAGTGGAGAATGGGAACGAAGACCGTCTTGTTGACGGTCATCAAGTGGGTGTGAACGCCATACATGCCGAACGATGCCAAATAAGCAACCAATTCGGCTGAGGCTTGAAGATAGAGAGGGTCGTCGATCCCTGCCTCGGCGAGGTCATTCCAGCGGGCGCGGAAGAACCGATAGCTGTGATTCCAGGCAAAGGCGCGGCTGTATTCCGGCGTTACGCCTGCATAGGCATATTTCGATATAAGGGGAGCGGGATTTCTAAGATATTTTAGCGACTCCCTAGTCTCCCAATCATCTACCCACGACGACGTGCTCGGGGGGGGG
>ENA-OWPF01000328-OWPF01000328.1-human-gut-metagenome-genome-assembly--contig:-NODE-328-length-56798-cov-6.653385_pt1 | contig 56798 bp, 50 predicted proteins | sample MGYA00248261_ERZ651840 | MGnify/ENA primary metagenome ERZ651840 (study PRJEB26924, sample SAMEA4378268) | human gut metagenome | biome: human gut; feature: human-associated habitat; material: faeces... | reverse complement strand
TAATATATTTTAATTAAATAAAAAATAATTTTTATGATTTAAATTTTAGGAGATGATATATATGGATTTAATTGATTATATAGAATTTAAATTTGATTATAAAAAACTAAGACAAACCCGTAAAAATAAAAACTTATCTATTGCTGAAGTTTCTGAAAAAACTGGAATTCCTGCTGCTACTATTCAAAAATATGAAGCTGGACTTATAAAAAAAATTCCACTAGAAACATTAAAGAAAATAAGTGATGTATATGGAACATATTATGGTTTCTATTATGGATGGACATCTTTGCCACTTTTAGGAACTTTTTCAGGTTTATTTATAAGTTATTTATGTGGATTCACTTATAATACTATAGTTCCTGGAGTAAATTTAGGTTTTATCCTAGGAGTCCTTGGAATGAAAGGAGCTGCTAAATATTTTGAATATAAAAAAGGAGAAAAAAGATATAAAACTCTTTATAACAAATTGACAGAAGAAGAAAAAAAATATTATAATCGTTTTAAAATTATGGTAGCTAGTTTTCTAAATTCTGAAGACTATTTTTCTGAAGATGAATTAAAAGAAGAAGAGATTTATCTTCTATCTTATTTTTTCGCCCATAAACTGAAAAAAGAATTTATGGATAAAATAAAAATTAGTCTTTATGAATTAAAAGATTTAGAAACTTTTTACAATAAAAACAGTGAATAAATGTGTAATTTAACACAGAAAGAAGGAGGTGATATTATATGTTTGAAAAATATAAAGATTTAGAGGCTTACCCTGATGTCCTAACTTTAAGAGATGTTGCTAATTATTGTGGAATATCTAAAGATTCTGCAAGAAAATTATGTTTAACCAATCAGCTTAAACATGTAAGAATTGGAAAACTTTATAAAATTACTAAAGAAAATCTAGTTAATTTCTTAGAAAATAAACAATAGGGGGTTCTTCTATGATGAATGAAGCGATTAATCTTAAGAATTATTTATTACCAGGAAGAATAAGAAAAAAAGATGGATATTATCATTTAATAATTGATACAATCCACCCAATAACTAAGGAAAAAATAAGACATTCTGAAAGCACAAAATTAAAAGTAATTGAAGAAAGTAAAAGAAAAAATTTAGAAAATGAGAATGAAGCTAAATACAGGTTAAAACTTTTTAGAGAAAAATGGACTAAATTTTATTTTTCTAATTCTAAAAAAGATGGAGTAGAAAATATTTATTTCACAGATTATCTAGAAAATTGGCTAAATAGTATAAAAGCTGGATTACAACCTAGTACTATGCGTGGTTATTCGATAAATGTAAAAAGAGTTATAGTCCCATATTTTAAACCTAAAAATATTTTATTAAACGAGCTTAAAGCTAGACATATACAAGAATTTTATACTTATTGTCTAACTGAAAAAAAAGTAAATCCAAATACAGTTATTCGATATCATGCAAATATTCGTAAATGTCTACAAACTGCTTTAAAACAAGAACTTGTATTATCAAATCAAGCTGACTTAGTCGATAAACCTAAAAAAAAAGTATATGTAGCAAAAGTTCTTTCTATTTCAAAATTATTAACTCTCTTAAAAAGTATTGAAAGTACTCATTTAGAACTACCTACATTTTTTAGTACTTATTATGGATTAAGAAGAGGAGAAGCAGCAGGACTTTTATGGAGTAATATTGATTTCAAAAATAAAAAAATAATAATAGGAAATACTTTGATTGAAGGGGAAAAAAGAGAACTTATAAATAGAAAAAGTTTAAAGACAAAATCAAGTTATAGAACTTTAGAACTCATTCCTGAAGTTGAAAAATTTTTATTAGAAGTCAAAGAAAAGCAAGAAAAAAATAAAAAACTTTTTAAAAGTTCTTACAATTACAAATATAATGATAATATTTGTGTTAAGGAAAATGGAGATTTAATAAAACTAGATTATATTACTAAAAAATTTAAAGAAATCACTAGAAAGCTAGGATATGATGATGTACATTTTCATTGTTTAAGACATTCATTTGCAACTAATATGTATGATGCAGGAATGGATATGAAAGAATTACAAATGTGGTTAGGGCATTCTTCTATATCTACAACAATGGATTTATATTTACATTTTTTAGAAAAGAGAATAAAAGAATCAGCTAAAATTTTAGAAAATGCAATGAAAAAAGGAGAAACAGAAATAATTGAAACCAATGATGAAAAAGACAAAAAATAAAAAAATCATATATATTAATAATTTAATCAGCCTGCCAGCTAAGATTTCATACTAACATATATGATTATTAAATTTGTAGTGGTGCCCAAAGCGGGACTCGAACCCGCAAGGCATTACTGCCAATAGATTTTGAGTCTATCATGTTTACCAATTTCATCATTCGGGCATTTTATAAAAATACAATTTTCAAATAAACGGACGATTTGCAAGGACGATTTTAAAAAAGTATTCTAAAAGTCTTTAAATATAATAACTTTTAGCTTTCCACGAACATTCTTTTGAGTCCGCTACGTTTACCAATTTCATCATCCAGGCATAATTTCTTATTTTCATTTATTTAATGTACCCAAATATGATAACGTATTTTTTTTTCCTTGTCAACTTTTTTTTAGAATTTTACAATTAATTTTGAAATATTTTTTAATATATTGTAAAATGATAAGTGGAGATATATCTTAAATTTAATGGAGGAAGAAAATGTTCATAGGAATTAAAAGCTGTGAAAAATACAATGATAATTATGCTGTTGAAGTAGAATATATCGACCTGTTTTCTACAAGAATATATCCTGATGGAAAAGGAGGGCAGCTTGGAGACAGAGGACATATAAATAATATTAAAATTTTAGAAGTAAAAGAAGATAAAGTTATAATTGCTGATGAACTTGAAAAAGGAGAATACGAATATTCTTTAGATACTGAAAGAAGAAATGATATTGCTGTACAGCACACTGCCGAACACCTTTTTTCTGGAATAGCTTTAAAAGATTACAACCTTAATAATGTTGGTTTTAGAATGGGAGAAGAAGTCTCAACTATTGACCTTGACAGTGATTCTATATCTGATGAGATGGTAAAAGAACTTTCTGATAAAGTAAATGAAGCCATTTCTAAAGGTGCAAAAGTTTTAGGAACAACAATTATGAGACATGAAATAGAAACTGTTGAAGGTTTAAGAAAAAAAATAAGTCCTAAAATTACAGATGAATATATAAGACTTATAAAAATAGAAGGATATGATTTATGTGCCTGTGCAGGATTTCACGTTGGAGATATTAAAGATTTAAAAGTTTTCAAAATTTTATCTCACGAAAGAATAAAAGGAAAATACACTAGATTTACTTTTATTGCAGGACAAAGAGCTTTAAAAGATTATGAAAAAAAATCAGAAATCATAAAATCATTTAATCATAAATTCAGCTGCCGTGATAATGAAATTCTTGAAAAATTTGAAAACTATCAGAAAGAACACGAAGAATTAAAAAAATCATATAATCAGCTTCTTCAAAAATACGCTTTAAATCTAAAAGAAAATATACTTAAAAATGCAGTTGAAATAAATTCCCACAAAATTGTTTTTTACCATGGGGACAAGGAGCTTATAAATGAACTGAAAAAAGTTTTTGCTGAGGAAAAAATAACTTTTGCTGGATTTTATGAAGATTCTGTTTTAATTGCAAGTGAAGACATAAACTGTTCTGCTCTAATAAAAGAAATTATAAAAGCTGATAATTCTGTAAAAGGCGGAGGCGGAGCAAAGCAGGGAAATATAAAAGGAAATATAAGCGAAGAAATTATTATTAAAAGTTTTCAAAATATTTTATAACTAATTGTATTTTTATTGCTTATCTGGTATAATATGGCTTAAACTTTATTACAATCGGAGGACAAATGGAAGATTTTAAATTAAATTTATTAAACCTTGATGAAAAGGAAATGACAGACTATATCCTTTCTCTTGGAATGAAAAAATTCTATGGAAAACAGATTTTTAACTGGCTTCATGGAAAACTTACAAGAAATATACATGATATGTCAAATATATCTTTAAAAGATAGAGAAATGCTTAGCGAGAAAGCCTACATTCCTCTTTTCAATCTTATGGATCACAAAGTTTCAAAAATTGATGGAACAGAAAAATTTCTTTTCAAACTTGAAGATGGGAATACAATCGAAACTGTTCTTTTAAAACATAAAACAAGAAATACACTTTGTGTTTCTACACAAGTAGGATGTCCTGTAAAATGTGCTTTCTGTGCAACAGGAGCTTCTGGATTTGAAAGAAATCTTGATGTACATGAAATTATAAACCAAGTGTATACAATAGAAAGAAGACTTAGAAATAAAAATGAAAGTGTAAATAATATTGTTTTTATGGGAATGGGAGAACCTTTACTAAATATTAACAATCTTATGAAAGCTATTATACTTTTATCACATGAAAACGGGCTTAATATTTCAAAAAGAAAAATTACAATCTCTACATCAGGAATTGTTCCTGGAATTGAAAAACTTCTTGAAGAAAAACTTCCTGTTGAACTTGCAATATCTCTTCATGCAGTTTTCAATGAAAAAAGAGATCAATTAATTCCTATAAATAAAAGATTTCCGTTAGAAGATCTTTTCACAGTTTTAAAAGAATATCAAAGAATTACAAATCGTAGAATTACTTTTGAATATATTCTTATAAAAGAATTTAACGTGTCAGATAATGATGCAAATGTTCTTGCAGACTTTATGCATGAATTTGACCACACATTAAATCTTATCCCATACAATCCTGTTGTGGAAAATGATTTTGAAAGACCTAGCCAAAAGAAAATAGAAAAATTCTATAATATTCTTAAAAATGACAGAAAAGTAAATGTGGTTATAAGAGGAGAAAAAGGTACTGACATTGATGGTGCCTGCGGACAATTAAGACAAAGAAACAAGGCTTAGTGTTACTTTTTTTCTTGTACAAAGAAAGTAACCAACGAAATACCCTCGCTAATGAAAAAATATAATCCCTGCATTGGAAAATAGTTTGTCATTAATGCAGTGAACAAAGTGTGAAAATTCACATGTCTGAACGAAGTGAGTTTGTGAATTTTAGCTTTGAGAACAAAATTAATAGAACTATTTTCCACCAGCAGGGCAATTTTCTTTTGGTTCATTTTCTTTGTTTGCACAAAGAAAATGAACAGAATAGGAGATTACTATGTGGAAAAAAATATTAAAAATTGCTGCCTGTATAATTATTGCTGGTGGAATTGCTGGGACTGTGGCTGCTGCTCTTATTGTAAATCATTACAAAAAAGAGATTCCAAATATAACTGAATTAGTTGAATCTTATACTCCGTCAATCCCGACTCAGATATTTGACAGAAACGGCAAAGTTATTGATATAATTTACAAAGAATCAAGAGTGCCTGTAAAATTTGAAAATGTTCCCCAGGTTGTTAAAGATGCTTTTCTTGCTATAGAGGACAGAAGATTTTACAGCCACTACGGAATTGACCCCATAGGACTTATAAGAGCTGTTTTTATTAATATGAGTTCTGGACGGGCAAGACAGGGAGCAAGTTCTTTTACACAGCAGCTTGCAAGAAATGCTTTTCTTTCCCACGATAAAAAACTTTCAAGAAAGGTAAAGGAAGCTATACTTACTTTAGAAATAGAAAAAAGATATACAAAAGATGAAATTTTTGAGAAATATCTTAATGAAATATATTTTGGAGAGGGAGATTATGGAATAAGAAGTGCTTCTCAGTCTCTTTTCAAAAAAGAACCAAAAGATTTAAACTTGGCTGAAAGTGCAATGCTTGCCGGTATGCCGAACAGACCAGGAGCATTTAACCCTAGAAGAAACTTGAGACTTTCTTTAGGAAGAACACAAATAGTTCTTGGACAGATGCTTAAATATGATAAAATTTCAAAAGAAGAATATGAAAAAGCAATGTCACATAAATTTATTCTTGAAGAAAATCTTCCAAAGAATTATGATTTTTCAAAAGTTAACAAAGATACAACAACAATAGTTTATAAAAAAGGATTTGTAAATAAATCTAAAGTTCCAAGTTTTACTGATATTGTTCAAGGACTTTTAGCTAAAAATTTCGATGAGGAAACTATTTATAACGGCGGACTTAAAGTTTATACAACTTTGGATTTTGATATCCAAAATGCAGCTGAAGAAGTTTTTAATAACTACGAACCTCTGGTAAAAGATAAAGAACTTCAAGGAGCTATGATTACTCTTAACTCTTCAAATGGTCATGTTATTTCAATTATAGGAGGAAAACATTTTCAACCAGGAAACTTTAACAGAGCTGTTGCTGCAAAACGTCAAATTGGTTCTGCATTCAAGCCGTTTGTATATCTTTCTGCAATTATAGATGGGAAAAGTGAAAACACAATTGTTGAAGATTCAAGAGTTGTTTTTGGAACTTGGGCTCCTAAAAATGTGGGAACTTTATACAGAAAAAATGCTACTCTTCTTGAAGGACTTGATAAGTCTGTCAACATGATTTCAATAAAACTCTTAAGAGATTTGGGACATGAAAAATTACTTGATACAATCAAAAAAACAAAGACAGACCTTAATCCTCCAAATGATCTTACTGCATCACTTGGTTCTCTTGTGGGAACACCTATGGAACTTGCAAAAGGTTATGCTGTATTTTCGAATGGCGGATATGCAGTTGAGCCTGTTTTCCTTTTAGAAGTAAGAGATAAAAATGATAATACTCTTTATAAAGCTACACCTACGATAGAAAAGACTTTTGACTCTGAAGATATTGCTCTTATGACAAATCTTCTAATAAGCTCTACAAAAACAGGTACAAGCCGTTCTGCACAGGTAAAAACAAAATACGGTAAAAATATTGAACAGGCTGGTAAAACAGGTACAACAAACGATTCACGTACTGTATGGTATGCAGGATTTACTCCTGAACTTGTAACAACAATATATCTTGGATATGATGACAACTCAAAAATGGGAAATACAACAGGTGGAGCTTTAGTTGCTCCTTTATGGAAAAATTTCTATAAGAAAATTATTGATGAAGGATATTATACTCCAAGCCGTTTTGAATATATTGATAATCTTGTTGCAAATGGAAAATTATATTATCAAAATTTAGATCCTTTCTCTGGGCTTATCTCCACTAAAGGAAATAAAAAGTTTTTACTTAAAAATAACAAAATTCAATTAGAACATAATGATAAATACAATAAAAATTTAAAAGATATAATGTATAGATAAGAAAAAGAGCTGCTGGATAATTCTTCCACAGCTCTTTTATTTTATATAATTATATTTTATTTTGCAGTTGGGCTTACAGCTATTTTCTTTCTTCCTCTTTTCTTAGGAACATTTATTCTTGCTTCAAGTTCTTTTCCAACTTTAAATTTTATATATTTTTTAGGAGTACATGCCACTTCCTCTCCTGTTCTCGGATTGAAAGCCATTTTTCTCTTAGTTTCTTTTATTTCGAAAGTTCCGAAATCTCTAAGAATTAATACTTCATCTCTTTCAAGAGCAAGTTTCATAACTTCGATAAAATCTTCAACCTCTCTTTTAGCTTCAGTATAAATATGCATTTTTTTATACTTCATGTATAATTCCACTAATTCTTTTTTAACCATATTTCTCTCCTTTCATTAATTTACTTAATAATATATATAATACTTAAATTATTGAAAAATTTCAAGTAATAAATAAAAAAACCCTTAAAAAATTTTTTAAGGGTTTTTTAAGAAAAAATTCTTTACTATTTTACAACGTTAGTTGCTTTTTTATAAGCTCCTTCAGAACCAAATACATCAACTATTTTAGTTTTGTAGTATGCTTTCATTTCTTCTTTAGCTGGTCCTAAGTATTTTCTTAAATCGAATTCACCAGTTTTTTCAGCTAATGCTCTTCTTACTGCAGCTGTAAATGCAAGTCTTCCATCTGTGTCAACATTAATTTTTGCAACTGCTGATTGAGTAGCTTTTCTTAATTCAGAATCAGGAATTCCTATTGCATCTTTTATTGTTCCACCATATTGTTTTATCATTTCAACATATTGTCCAGGAACAGCTGATGAACCGTGTAATACGATTGGGAATCCAGGAATTCTTCTTTCTATTTCTTGTAATATATCAAGTCTTAATTTAGGATCATCACCAGGTTTAAATTTGTGAGCTCCGTGAGAAGTTCCGATAGCTATCGCAAGAGAGTCAACTCCTGTTTTACTTACGAAATCTTCAACTTCATCAGGATTTGTATAAATATGATCAGCAGCTTTAACATCATCTTCGATTCCTGCTAAAACTCCTAATTCAGCTTCTACTGTTACATCTTTAGAATGAGCATATTCTACAACTTTTTTTGATTCTGCAATATTTTCATCATATGGAAGATGAGAACCATCTATCATAACTGATGAGAATCCACAGTCTATACATTTTTTTGCAACTTCAAAATTTGGTCCATGATCAAGATGTAAAGCTACAGGAATATCTGATCCAGATAATTTTACATAATCTACTGCTGCTTTTGCAAGCATTGGAACCATGTAAGAACCCATGTATTCCATAGCTCCTTTTGAACATTGAAGTATAACTGGAGAACCCATTTCAGCACAAGCTTCTACTATAGCCATAGCCTGCTCCATGTTGTTAAAGTTAAATGCTGGTACAGCATAACCATTTTCGTTGGCTTTCTTAAACATTTCTTTTGTGTTAGAAAGACCTAAATCTTTGTAATTGTAAGACATCTATTTTCCCTCCTATGAATAATTTTTACCCACTTCAATTTTACCAGAATTTCAAAATAAAATCAATTATTAAAAATTATATTTTTATTTTTTTGAAAATATGTCTAAAGAAATCCTTCAATCTCATTCTTTTACGGAATATTACAAAGACTTCCGGAACAAGCTCAACAACATTTTCCATCACCCTTTTATATTCACCAAAATGGTTAAAAATTGAGCTTTTTTTGCTCACTAACCATGAAAGCATAATAAGATTTATTATTCTTATAAAATTTACAGCAAAGTTAAGAAGTGCAGTCTTAGTTATATATATACTGAAAATTTTAAATAAAACTTCTCCTTCCTGCACTGAAAGTATTTGAATTATAAAAGTTCCCAAATATATATATATCAAGACTTTTAATTTTTTTATGTTATTCTTTAAATTTGGATTTAAGAACAGATTAAGAAGCAGTTCTCCAAAGAAAACTGCTCCTATCACTTCTATATTATTTAAAATTATATTTGCTAGAAATAATATTAATAAAATACTATTTAGTAACAACTTTTACTCCGTTCATATAAGGTACTAGAGCATCAGGAATTAAGAATGAACCATCTTCTTGTTGGTAGTTTTCCATGATTGCAACAAGAGTTCTTCCAACTGCAAGTCCTGATCCATTTAATGTGTGAACAAATTCACTTTTGTTGCTTCCATTTGGTCTGTATTTAAGTCCCATTCTTCTAGCTTGGAAATCTTCACAGTTTGAACAAGAAGAAATTTCTCTATATTTATTTTGAGATGGTAACCAAACTTCTACGTCATAAGTTTTAGCTGATCCAAATCCAATGTCTCCACTGCAAAGAGAAATTACTCTGTATGGAAGTCCTAATATTCTTAAAACGTCTTCTGCATTGTCAACCATTTTTTCAAGTTCATCATAAGAAGTTTCTGGAGTTGCAAGTTTAACCATTTCTACTTTGTTGAATTGGTGAACTCTTATAATTCCTTTAACGTCTTTTCCATAAGATCCAGCTTCTCTTCTGAAGCAAGGAGAATATGCTGTATAATATTTAGGTAAATCTTTTTCATCTAAGATTTCTTTTCTATGAATGTTTGTCATTGTGATTTCTGAAGTAGAAATTAAGAACATATCATCATCTGTTCTATACATATCTTCTTCGAATTTAGGTAATTGTCCTGTTCCTTCACAGATTTCTCTGTTTACTAAGAATGGAGTGATATGTTCAGTATATCCATGTTTTTCTGTATGAAGATCTAGCATGAAGTTAATTAATGCTCTTTCAACTCTTGCAGCTCCTCCTCTGTATAAAACAAATCTTGAACCAGAAAGTTTTGATCCTCTTTCAAAATCTAATATTCCTAGTTGTTCTCCAATTTCCCAGTGAGATTTTGGTTCAAAATCAAATTTTCTAGGTTCTCCCCATCTTCTGATTTCAACATTTTCATCTTCATCTTTACCGATTGGTGTAGTTTCACTTAATTTGTTAGGGATTGTCATTTGGATATATTTTATTTTTTCATCAACTTCAGCTAATTTTTCATCAAGTTCTTTGATTTTAGCAGAAACTTCTCCCATAGCTTTTATAAGCTCAGATGCATCTTCTTTTGCTTTTTTAAGTCTTGCTATTTCAGCTGATTCGTTATTTCTTTTATTTTTTAATGCTTCAACTTCTCCAAGGATTTCTCTTCTTTCTTCATCTAACTTTGCAAATTCATCAAGAGTAAGGTCACTTCCTCTTTGTTTAAGCCATTTTTCCACTTGTTCTTTATTTTCACGCATAAATTTTAAATCTAACATATTTATTTCCCCCTTAATTATATTTCAATCATTCCATATTTTTTTATTGATACGTCCTCTGCCTTAACTCCACATATATTTAAAAGAGAGTTAGGCGACATATTTTCTAAAATCATTGTTATTTTATTATTTTCTTTATCTATTTCATATTTTTTTATTCTTGGTTTTAAATCTTTACTTTCTATTTTTCCTTTTTTTTCTTTGGTAAGAATTATCTCATCTTGTCCCAAAAGATTTTCTATTTTCTCTATGGAGGAGCCAGGTCCTTGAATTTCAAATTTCATTTCCTTATATTCCTCTGCTATTGATGTTTTTCCATCAATATCCATCACTTTGGTAAATTCAAAACCTATGACACATTTGTTATTTAATCTTTTAAATAACTCTTCATTTGTCATATCTTCCCTCAGTTCAATATCCATTGCTTCGTTAAAAGCATCTGTTCCCAAAGAAATAGGATTTCCTAAAGAGATTTTTGGTCTTGGGTGAAATCCTTGACTGTATTTTACAGGTATTCCACTCTTTCTTAAAATTCTATCCATAAATCTCAAAAGGTCTAAGTGAGAAATATATTTCATTTCTTCGTACTTGTTAAAAAACAATCTCTTCTTCATCTTAATCCTCTTTCATGTTTTGATACTATCTATTGTACCACGGAAAGAGATTTTATTAAATAGAAATAATAAAAAAAACTTATTTTTCCTTAAATTTTTTTAATAAAAATGGGACTATTATATTTTTATAATAATCCCACTGTAGAAATTTTTTATTTTTTTAATTCCTGTTCAAGTTTTTTAACTCTTTTTAAAAGTTCAGGAAGTTTTTTCATTCCAGCCTGAATTTTTAAATTTTCTTGAAGAGGAACTATTGGATGCCCTCCAAGAACTTGATTATCTTTAATATTTCCTGTTATTCCAGATTTAGCTGCAACCATAATATTATTTCCTATTTTTATATGTCCGCCAATTCCAACCTGTCCGCCAATTGTAACATTATTTCCAACCTCTGTACTTCCTGCAATACCAGATTGAGATGCCATCAAGAAGTTTTCACCGATTATTACATTGTGACCTATTTGAATTAAGTTATCAAACTTAGCAAATTTCTTAACAACTGTATCTCCTATTGCTCCTCTGTCAATAGTTGTATTTGCTCCAACTTCAACATCATCTTCTAAAATAACTCTTCCTATCTGATCTATTTTCTGGTTATTTCCATTTACTTTGACAAATCCAAAACCATCTGCACCGATTACAGCTCCAGGCTGGATAACAACTCTATTTCCAATTTCACAAAATTCTCTTATTGTTACATTTGGATAAATAACACAGTTATCTCCTATTATAACCCCTTCACAAATTGTTACATTTGGATAAATTATTGTGTTTTCTCCAATTTTTACATCATGACCTATATAAACATGAGGAGCGATTTCAGCAGTTTCAGCAATCACAGCTGAATCTTCAATAGGTTTTTCCATTTTTTTAAGTTTCTTTTTAAAATATCCAAGAAGTTTAGGCATAAGCTGTCTTGGATCAGCTTTAGCAACAATATATGTCTTTCCAATATTTTCAGGAAGAGGTATGTCTGGAACAACTATTACCTTTGCCTTTGTTTCGTTTAATTTATGCAGAAATTTTTCATCTGCTGCAAATGTAAGCTCATCTTCTTTAGCTTGAAAAAAAGGAGACAGACCTCTTACAGTAAGATTTTTGTCTCCTTTAATTTCACTTCCAAGAAGACCAGCTATTTCACTAATTTTATAGCTCATAGCTAATTCCTCCTAAAATTTTATTTTATGCTATTTTGTTTTTTCCATTTCTTGTAAAACTTTTGCAGTGATATCTGTTCCACCAAATTTTACAGCTCCAGCTTCTAATACATAATCATATTTATCTGCTTTAGCAACTTTGTTAATAGCATTTGTCATAGTTTTTTCAACTTCTTGAAGTCTTGCATTTCTTTCTTTATCCATTTTCATTTGAGAATCTCTTACAAATTTATCAAGAGCTTTTACTTTATCTTCAAATGATTTCTTTTCAGCATCAGTTATTTTTTCTCCTTTTGATTGAAGTTCTAACTGAAGTTTTTTAAGTTCCACTTGTTTCTGATTTATTGTATTTTCAAGTGAAGCTCCTTGTTTTTTAAGATTTTGATCTATAACTTTAGTTTTGGAATATTTATAGAATAATTCCTGAGTATTTACAACTCCTACTTTTGCTGCAAAAGCTGATGCTGACATTACAGCCGCAAGAGCTAAAACTGATAATTTTTTCATTTGTATCCTCCAATATCTTTTATTTTATTAGAATGATTGTCCCATATTGAAATAGAACTGCATTCCGCTTTCTTTGTCGTCATTAATAGGCCAACCAAAGTCAAATCTTAATGGCCCCATTGGTGTATTTATTCTAAGCCCAACACCTGCTGCCATAGCTATACCATCTGGGAACTTTTCATCTGCATTTTCTCTCGATTTTTTATATCCTTCGTCAATTCCTTTATAATCCCAAGCTCTACCAAAATCAAAGAATAATACTCCTCCAAGAACATCATTAAATTCTGTTCTATTTTCTATTGTACCAGTGAATTTTCTTGTACCTCTGAATGATCCACCATCATATCCTCTTAAAGTACTGCTTCCACCAACCCAATATCTTTGTGATTCTTTTGTACTATCAGATTGGATTCCAAATACAGCTCTATAGGCGAATGTATTTTTCTTAAAGAAACCTTGATGATATTTTCTAAGTTCTATTGTAGTATTTGTAAAGTAATCTGCATTTTCTCCAGAAGCATATCCACCTTCAACCTGCCATCTTGCATATTCTCCTCTTGTAGGGTTGAAATAGCTGTTTCTTGTATCATAAGTAATTGATGGGAATAAACTCCATAGATAATATTTATCATCATAATAATTAGGATTATTTCTATATTCATCATCAGGTTCAGTTGTTACATACTCAAGTTTTGTACCTAAACCTATTCTTACATTTCTTGTAATACCTTTACCAACATTTATTCTAAATCCGTAAGTATCAATTTTACTAAATGCTTGGCTATCATCATTTTCATAATCATTTTTATATAAGCTCCATCCCCATGAAATTCTATCAGTATCTTTTATCCATGGATCAGAGAAACTTAATGATAAACTGCTGTAATCTTCATCAGATTTTTCATAAGAAAAAGATGTAGTTTGTCCTTTACCTTTCCAGTTTGTTTCTTCTAATGATAACATTCCCATAAGTCCAAGTTCAGAACCATAAGAGATTGCTCCTTGAAGTCTTGCTGTTCTATCTTCATCTATTAGAAGAACAATATCTTTACCGTCAGAATCACCTAAAATATCTCTTGCTTCATATTTTACATTTTTAATATAACCAAGTCTTTTTAAGTTATTTTCTGTTTGAGTATATTTATTGATATTAAAGATTTCTCCCTCTTTAAATTCAATTTCTCTTTCTATTACGTAATCTTTTGTTTTAAGAAGAGTATCTGTCGCCTGTCTTCTATTTCCTTTTTGTTTTGTAACCATTTTTTGTAATTTAATGTCTCTTACAACACCTTCAGTAAGATATATATCAAGTTCATAACTGTTGTTAAGACCAATATCTATCACTCTTGCAAGAACGTAACCGTCTTTACTGTATTTTCCTATTATTGCTTCTCTGTCTTTTCTTAGTGAATTAAAGTTTAATGTTTCATTAGGTTTTGTTTCTAATAGTGCAAGAAGTTCATCTGTTGGATAAACAGTATTTCCTATAATGTTTACCCCTGTAATTGTCGGATTTTCAGTTACATAATAAACAACTGTCACTCCATTTCCTGCCTTCTGCACATCAGGAACAACTTGTGAGAAGTATCCTGATTCTCCAAGACTTCTGTATCCATCGATAACTTTTTTCTTAGAGAAATATCCTCCTGTTTTTATTGGGATATATTTTAGTATATCTTTCTTTTTCATGCTGACATTTCCATAGACCTCAACACCTTTTACTATAACTGTCTTATCTATTTTGTCTCTTTCAGACATTGGAATAATTCCATTTTTTGTCAGCAACTCTTTTGTATCTCTTTTTTCTCTTATATCCACAACAAGTTTTATTCCCTCATTGTAATACTGCGGATATATCGAAACATTTCCAACATAATCAAGTTCTTTGATTTTTTGGTAATCTGCTATCATATCTTTAGCAGAATATTTGTCTCCGACTTTTTCTTTCATTATGCTGACTATTGATGCTTCTGGTATTTCTTGAATATTTTCAACTACAATTTTTTCAATTTTGTAGTTGCTATCAGCACCATAAGCAAAAATCAGCAGAAGAAAACTTAATAAAATCGTTAGCTGTTTTCTCATTCTAATCCTCCATTTTAAAAATCAAATTTCTTTTCAAACTTTAATTCTATATAGTAGTTCATGTCACGTTTCTTTGTTTCTAAATTTTCTCTCAATTTCTGCACACCAACTCCCCATGAAATATTATTGTTTAATTTGTGATACACATTTATATCGTAATCAGCCACTCCATAATTATAACCCTCTCCCTCGCTTCTTTCTTGGCTTGCAGGGTCATTCATAAAGTTAGCTTTTACTTTCCAGAAAAGTTTATCTTTGTATATAGGGCTTTCTGCCTCTATATAAGCTCCCAGTGTCATAGAAGATTCTTCTTCAGCTGTTTTTTTATTTTCTTCAGCAAGAATACTTGATCTTACTCTTAAATTTGAAAATCCTACGGCACGAAGTACATTTACAATAGGATTAAGAACAATATCTGTAATCTGTCCTCCTATTATATTAGTAAGAAGAATTGAAATATCATTATTTCCATCACCACTTCCACCATTTCCCTGTAAGATACTGTCAAAACTGTTTACAGAAACTTCATTTCCGCTTCTTACAGTAAATGTCATATTTCTTACAGGACCATCAAGAGATATTTCTAAATTTTTATTATTTATAATTGAGCTTGTTGAAAAAGTTATATTTGGATTTAAGTCTGGAACAAATTCCTGTCTATTATTAAAAAGAACTATTGCTCTGTCCACAGTAAACTTATTTCCATTTAAAATAAATTCACCATCTTTGATGCTGTTTTCACCTAAAAAGTTTAATCTTCCTAAACTTCCGCTTAATCTTCCCTGTCCAAAAACAGTTCCTCTTATATTTGTAAGAAAACTTGTAATTCTGTCAACCTTAAGTTCTATTCCCTTATCAATATTAAATCCTATATTTATTCTTACATCTGAACCAAAATCTTTTCCGCTGCCAGAAAAACTTCTTGTATTTTCCATAAATATTTTTTCAGATCTGTTTCTATTTAAAAAGTCTTTTATAAAATCCTTTATAATTTTTACAAGTCCAAACTCTTCTTCAAGGACTTTATTTATTTCTCCTTCATTTACTGTTATGTTTCCAAAAACAGCATTATTCCTGAAAGATATTCTTGTATTAAAATTCAGATTAAAGTAATCTTCAAAAGAATAATTTATATTCCTTCCATCTAATACTAAATTATAATCTATTTTTCCAAAATTTTCACCTAGTAAATAATCTACCGCTTTTTTAGCTTCAAGATATCCTTTGATATTTAAAGAACCGTCATTTAAAATTCCTGTAAATTTTTTTATTCTCAGAATTTCTTTTTCAAATTCCATATCTCCATTAAGGTTGCTCAAATTTAATCCATATTTTTTTGAACTTATATTGAAATTATTAAGAACTATTTCTCCTTGAGGAATTATATCTGTAAACATAAGATTAATTTTTCCTCTTCCAGAAACATTGTCCACACCATAAGGCTCTAAAAATAGAGATAAGAATTTTAAATCTATATCAGATGATTTTACATCAAACTTATACTTATTTTCTGTTATATCATAAATCCCTTGAGCTTTAACACTGTTATTAAGGTATCCTGCTGTAAAACTGTTTAAAACAATTTTTTCTTTATTTCCAGAAATATCCATTTCTATTTTATCAATATTTATATCTTTATATGATACTTTTCCATCATAAGCTTTTAGATAATATTCTATATTTTCAAAAAGTCCTTCAACTTTTCCTTCAAGATTTATATTTCCTTTAATATCTTCTCTATTAAAAATATCTCCCAAAAGAGCTGTCTGCTTTGGAACTTCAAAACTTAAAAATTTATCTTTTATATTTATAAGTCCATTAGTTTTTACAACATTTTTTTTATCATCTGAAGAAAGAATATTTAGATTTTTGAAATTAATTATATCATTATCATAATTCCCATCAAAAATTATATTTGGTATCCTGCTTCCCTTATAGTAAAATTCATTTATAGATCCTTTAAAGTTTCCGTCAATTTTTCCGTCTTTTAATGTTCCCTCTGTAACTCCTATAACTCTAAATTTAGCTCCTAAAACAAATTCACTTATTGTCGTTTCAAATATATCAGCTTTATAGTTTCCTGTTTTTGTATCTATAAAATATTCAAAGCTTAATTTATTATCATTTATCATAAAATTTTCTGCAAAAATTTTATTTCCAGAGTAATTTATATCTCCGCCGAAAAGAATATATCTTTCTTCACCTAAATCTATACTTCCGTCTTTTATTGTAAATTTACCTTTTAAGTCATTGATTTTACCAGATATATTTCCGTTTATTTCACTGATATTATAATTCAAATCAGAAATATTTATTACCTCTTTATTTATATCTTGCCCTTTTGCAAAAAGTTCTATTTTTGAATTAATTATACTGTAATTCCCGCTTAATGTCAAAAATTTATTGGAAGCATTTATAATTTCCAAACTTTCTCCAGAGTATTTTGCACTTATTTTAAATCCATTTATTTCAGTTTTATCATATTTTATTTTTCCAATTTCTCCTTGAAATATGACTGAAAGATTTTCTTTTTTATTAAGAGTTACTACTCCTAAAATATTTGAAACATCTATCTTCTGTTCAGATATTCCAACTCCGAAATTATTAAGTAAAAATTCTCCTTCAAGATTACTTTTTTCACCTTTTATATATCCCTCTGCACTTCCTGAAAGATGACCTGATTCATCTGCAAGATTTATATCTTTGGCTTTTATTTTAAAATCATAGACTAATTTTTTTATATCAATAAAACCATCAATACTTCCTCTCACTTCATCTTTTTCATCTTTCATTTTCAAATCTGCTTCAACAAAAGTTTTATCTTTACATTTAAAATCAGTTCTCACTATATAATCATCAAGTTTTGAATTTATATATCCTTTAAGAAGATTTATTTCATTATTTTTTACATTGTATTTAAGTTCAAAATTCTTATCCTGATTTATAAAAAGCAAATTATTTTTATATTCATATTTTCCTTCGAGATTTAATATATCTGAATCCAATTTAAACTTAAATTTTTCTTTTTCTGTACTGAAAAGAAATTTTAAATTTACATCAGAAAGAAAACCATTTTCTTTAGATTTAGCATTAAGATTTACTCTTCCTGTATCTCCTTTATACCAAATATTTCCTGTTATTTTTCTTTCTATGGTTTTTCCTTCTCTGTCAAATCTCACATCTGAATGAATATCATTTACTTTAAGTTCGCCGTTTTCATAAACAAGCTGACCAGAAATATTTTTAAGAGCTAAAACCTCTTTTTTAAATCCTTCAGAACTTTTTAAATCTATTTTAGCCTTAAAACCATTTTTTACAGAAAGAGTTATATCAACTTCGTCCATATTTAAATTTTCAATTTTTATTCCTGAATCTTTAAGAAGTTTATAATTTGCAGCTTCTTCATATAAAATATTTCTTAATTTAAAACCGACATCAACACCTTCGCCGTCATTATATTCAACAAAAAATTTACCAGGATTTTTAAAGAAAAGATAATCTCCGTCAATAAGAATTTTCTTTCCTAAAAATTTAAGGTCAAGAGATACATCTTCCACAGGAACTCCTAAATCTTTATAAATAAGTTTTCCATCAGAAAGTTTTCCATTTCCAAAAAATCCATCATCATTTATTCTTAAATCAAGATTCATCTTTCCTGTTACATCCGAAATATCTCCTTCGCTGTCATAACCATACTGCACAAGAGTATCATCTGCATTTATATTAGAAAGCTGTATTCTCATATCATAAGATTTTTCAACATTGCTGAAAGTATAGCTGTATCTTTCATCACCGTTTTCACCTGTAAATTTTAAATCTGTTTTATATCCTTTTTCAAAAGAAACATAACCATTTACATTTTCAAGTTCTTTAGAAATTTTTCCGCTGTATGAAATATCTACAAAATTAAGCTCTGCATCATATACATTTATTCTCTTTAAAATTGGACTGCTTTTATTTTCTTTTTTCTTCTCTTTTTTATCTTTTCCGCTGTCCTCTTTGTCAGTTCCTACAAAAACAGTAACAAAATTTATATCGCTTCCTTTTCTTACAAAAACTGCCTTAGGACTGTATAAGTTTATTCTGTCTATCTTCCAATTTTTATAATCTATTATTATTTTTGGTGTATCTGCTATAAGAAGTTTTTTATCATAAAGTTTTGAATTTAAAATTTCTATTCTTCCCTCTTTAAAAGAACTTCCTTTTTTAAATTCAACCTTTTCTATTTTCATTGTTCCATATGTAAATGCTCTTATTCCCAGAGATACAAGAACATTAAGCTGAAACATTGCAAGATATACTAAATAAACAATAAAAAAAAGAGGAAGAAAGATGAGTAATATTTTTTTATTTTTCATAAAAATATTATTTTTCATATTTCCTCCTCAAATTATTTTACAATGGTTTTTTTAACGGAATACCTACTCTTCTTGGGTATTTTTTATCTGTCTTTGCTTTTTTTACAACTTCAACTATAATTCTTTTATCTTTACAGTATGGAAGTTCCTCTTCATATATTTTGGTAATTTGTGATTTCAGTATTTTAAGAGCTGACTGACTTTCGTTTTCTTCGTTTGTTCCTTCCATTTTCTGTGGTAAAAATCTTCCGTCAACTTTTAAAAATGGAATTACATATTCTAAGATTGTATTAAGTTTTGATACCCCTCTGCAGAAACCTAAATCATAAGATTCACGGTTTTCATCATTTATATATTCCTCTGCTCTTACATTTACAGGCTCTACATTATTTAGATTCAATTTTTCTTTAACTTGTTTTAAAAAATTTATTTTTTTTCCAACAGAGTCAATAAGAGTGAATTCTATATCTGGATTGCAGATAGCAAGAACCATTCCTGGAAAACCTGCACCTGTTCCAATATCAAGAGCTTTTCCTTTTTCAAGTTTTATGTGCTTCATAAGAAGAATTGAATCAAGAAAATGTTTCTCTATTATTCCCTCTTCATCTCTTATTGCAGTAAGATTTGTATGCGAATTATATTCCATAAGAAGTTTTAGATATTCCATAAGTTTATCTATTTTCTCATCATCAATTTCTACACCAATTTTTTTTATTCCCTCTTTTAAATATTCTCTCATTAATTATTTCCTCTCATTTTTAAATAGATAAGAAGTACTTGAATATCAGCAGGAGAAACTCCTGAAATTCTTGAAGCCTGTCCTATATTCATAGGTCTTACAAGTTTTAATTTATCTTTTGCTTCCTTTGGAATATTTTCAAGACTGTCATAATCTATGTCAGCAGGAATTCTTTTTTCCTCAAGACTTTTGTGTCTTTCAATCATTCTTAAAGATCTTTCAATATATCCTGAATATTTTACCTGTACTTCAACTTGATATTCAATGTCAGAAATATAATTTCCAAGTTCAAAACCTTCTATAAGTTCTGCCACATATTTTATATCATCATACACTATATTTGGTCTTCTTAAAAGTTCAAATAATGTTATTCCATTTTTTATAGGTTCTTCTCCATATTTTTCAAGAACTTCATTTACTCTTGGATTGCTGCTTCCTATATGCTGTTTTTCAAGTTTTTCTATAATTTCTTTTACAACTTTTTCTTTATAAAGAACTTTGTCATATTCTTCTTTTGGAAGAAGTCCTATTTCATAACCTATTTTTGAAAGTCTTAAATCTGCATTGTCCTCTCTTAAAATAAGTCTGTACTCACTTCTTGCTGTAAACATTCTGTAAGGCTCGTTTGTTCCTTTTGAAACAATGTCGTCAATAAGAGTTCCTATATATGAATCTGCTCTGTCAAGAACAACAGGTTCTTTTCCCTGCACTTTTCTTGCAGCATTTATTCCTGCCATTATTCCCTGAGCTGCTGCTTCTTCATATCCAGAAGTTCCATTTATCTGTCCTGCCATAAAAAGATTTTCTATTTTTTTGCTTTCAAGAGAATATCCAATTTCTTCTGTAAGAACATAGTCATATTCTATTGCATAGGCATATCTCATTATTTTTGCATGCTCAAGTCCTTCGATTGCATTAAGCATTTTATACTGAACATCACTTGGAAGTGATGAAGAAAATCCGCTTACATAAACTTCATTTGTATCATACCCTTCTTTTTCCAAGAAAAGATGGTGTCTTTCTTTATCAGGGTATCTGAAAATTTTATCTTCTATTGACGGACAGTAACGAGGCCCTATTCCATGAATTGTTCCATTGAATAATGGAGATCTATGTCTGTTGCTTCTTATTATTTCATGCACATTTTTATTTGTAAATAAAATATGACAAGGAATCTGTTTTCTTGTTCTTATTTCTTCATCTGAAGTTCTGTTTGAAAATTTTAAAATTTCAGTGTCTCCAGGCTGTTCTTCTGTTTTAGAATAATCTATTGTTCTTGCATCTATTCTTGGAGGTGTTCCTGTTTTAAATCTTCCAAGTTTTATTCCAAGTTTTTCAAGAGACACAGGAAGTTCTTCTGAAGAAAGCTCTCCCATTCTTCCACCACTGAAATGTGTTTCTCCAACATGGATAAGTCCTCTCATAAATGTTCCTGTTGCAATTACAACAGTCTTTGCCCTGTATTCTACACCTTCTTTAGTTTTTATTCCAACAGCTTTATTTCCTTCTGTTACAATTTCTGTTACCATTCCTTGAATAACTTCAAGATTTTCTGTATTCTCTAAAGTTTTTTTCATTTCAATATGGTATCTTGGTTTATCTGCCTGTGCTCTCAAAGATCTTACAGCAGGACCTTTTTTAGTATTTAAAACTCTTATTTGAATAAAAGTTTTATCAATATTTCTTCCAATCTCTCCTCCAAGAGCATCTATCTCTCTTGCAAGATGTGATTTTGCCGGCCCTCCTATTGACGGATTACATGAAAGATATCCAATTTTATCAAGACTTATTGTAAAAATTGCTGTTTTAAGTCCCATTCTTGCTGGAGCAAGAGCTGCTTCACAACCTGCATGACCTGCTCCTACTACTATTACGTCAAATTCCTGCATTTTAATTAATTCCCCCTAGTTTTCCTTAAACTCTTTTTTTACAAGCCCATTTAAAGCATTTGCAGTTTTAGAGTCTGTTACTACTATTAATATATCATTTTCTTCTATTTTTTCATTTGGATTTGGATTTGGCACAAATCTTCCATTATATTTTTTTATTCCAACAACGTTTGAATTATATCTTTTTCTGATTTCAGATTCCATAAGAGTTTTATCCCAGAATATTGTAGGAGCTTTCACTTCTACAATTAAAAAATCCTGAGAGAATCTTAAATGTTCTATCATATTTGGCTCCATAGCCACAAGAGCAGTTCTTTTTCCAACATATTCTTCAGGGTAAATTACCTGACTTGCACCTATTTTTTCTAAAAGTTTTCTATGCTTTTTAGACGATGCCTTAACAATTAAATTCTGTACACCTAATTCTTTAAGATTTAAGCATATCATTAAGCTCGGCTCAACAGCTCCTACACATACAAAAACTGTGTCAAAGTTTGTAACTCCTAATTTTTTTAACTGTGTATCATCTGTTGCATCTAATATAAGTCCATTTTCTAAAACATTGGCATTTATAAGTTCCTGTACAATACAATCCTGTACATCTATTCCAACAACCTCTTCCCCTGCTTCAAAAAGAGTTTTTGCAACAGTTGAACCAAAACTTCCAAGTCCTATTACAAGATATTGTTTCATTATTTCTCCTTATATAATTTTATCCAACAAGTATATTTTCTTTTGGAAACTGAATTTTTTCAACCTTATTGCTTCCTCCAAGTGCAAGAGCAAATGTCATAGGTCCAAGTCTTCCCAAAAACATTGTACATATTATAAGAATTCTTGAAATCGTTCCAAGATCTGCTGTAATTCCAAGAGAAAGACCTGTTGTAGCAAAAGCTGAAATCACTTCAAATATTGTCTGTTCCAAAGTAAAATCTTCAATACTTACTATTACAAGAGTTATAATTCCCACATATAAAAGGGAAAGCACCAGAATAACAATGGCCCTGTTAAGAACTTCCCATCCTATTCTTCTATTAAAAATAACAACACTTTCTCTTTTTTTAACAACACTTATTACATAAAAAATAATTACTCCGAATGTCGTAGTTTTTATTCCTCCTCCTGTTGACCCTGGAGAAGCTCCAATAAACATTAATATACAGAATAAAAATACTGTTCCCTCTTCAAGATTTCCAAAAGGCACACTATTAAATCCTGCTGTTCTCGTTGTTACACTCTGGAAAAAAGATGCAAGTATTTTTTTTAAGAAAGACATTTCACCTATTGTTCCACTGTTATTATATTCTAAAATTAAAAATAATACAGTTCCTAAAATAACTAAAATCATTGAAAGTAAAATTGCTACTTTTGAAGTAAGATCAAATCTTTTTACTTTTTTTCTTGTCGCAAAAAGAATTGAATCAATAACAGTAAAACCAATTCCTCCGATTATTATAAGATATGCAGTTGTCATTGTTACAACAAAACTTCCTGCATATTTTTCAAGATTGGTACTGAAAAGGCTGAAACCTGCATTACAGAAAGCTGAAACACTGTGAAATATTCCGTAATATACAGCTTCTTTTATTTCCATATCTTGTGCAAAACGAAGAGCCAGAAATAAAGCTCCTATCCCTTCTATTATAACTACTGTTAAAATTATCTTTTTTAAAAACCACAAAATTCCGCCGTTATTTTCAAGATTTCTTTCTTCTTTAAGAAGCTCTCTTTCCTCATACGTGATTTTTTTACCAATAAGAAGAAGTATAAATGACGAAAATGTCATTATACCAAGTCCTCCAAGCTGAATAAAAATCAAAAGTATAATCTGTCCTGCTGTTGAAAGTTCTTTTCCAACATCAATAACACTTAAGCCCGTCACACAAACAGCTGAAGTTATTGTAAAAAGTGCAGTAAGAAAACTTATATTTTCTTCTCCTGATGACGAAAACGGCATCATCAGAAGAAATGTTCCTATAAGAATTGCTCCCATAAATCCAAGTATCAATTTTCTTGAAAGAGAAAGTTTTTTTAAAAAAGCAAATCTCATTGTCCGCCTCCAATATTTTTTCTCCATTTACATATTGTACTTTATTTCAGACTCGCTTTCAAGTTTATTTCTGATTTAATTTTCATATTTACAATTTTTTGTATTGGATAAAAAATTTTACAAAAAATAAAATCAGCCTCTCAATTTTAAGAAGCTGATTTATATTAATTTTTATTATTTAATTTCAAAATATTTTTCAGGAACTTCAATATCAGTCATATGAAGATATCCTTTTCCTAAAATATATGTATCTTGATAAATCATTAAGAAGTTTTCTTTTTCCACTCCGTCAACACCTATGTAGTAACTTCCGTTCCATCCAGCACCAGGTGTATTTGCTTTTAAAGTTTCAATGAAAGCATCAAAATCAAGCATTTCACATTTTCCTTCAATTACATTCATAGCATGATCTGTTAAAGAAAGAACTCCTGTAAAGCTGTAAGAATAAGCCCAAGTTCCCATTCTTCCTGTTCCATTAGCATCTATAACTGATTTTTCAACTTTTTTAAGAATAGCCTGCCAGTTACCTTTTTCACTTTCATCAAATTTTATTCCTAAAGCACCAGGATATCCCATTGTTGGAGATGGTAAATCAGCTTCTATAAAATATCCGCCTTTTTCAGCAATTCTTTTTAATAATGGTTCTGTATGAGAGTTATTTGTTGCAAAGAATGCTGTATTTTGTCCATATTTTTCAAGCCAGTTAGGAACCTGCTCTAAAATAAACTGCTGTGCTCCTGCAACACCAACATCACTTACTGGATCTGGTGCTGACATATCTATAAATTCCATTCCTAAGTCTTTAGCTGTTTCTTTCATTATATTTCTTCTTCTAGAAATAATTTCATAGCTAAGGTGTCTTGGGAAAGATATATGCATAAATTTATCTGCTCCAAGCTGTTTTGCTGCTAAAACAATTAAGTGTCCTCTTGCAACTATATCTGTTTCAAGTGCTAAATCCACAACTTCTGCAACCATTTCAGGGTCTTCGTGTGCTGAGTTTGTTAAAAGAAGAATATCTGGTCTTTTTTCTCTTATTCTTCTGTAAGCCTCAACTGTTCCTGGAACTCCTTCTCCCATAATTACTGCTTTCATTTTAGGATCATCTGCAAGTGAAGCTATTTGAGAAATTGTAGTTTCCATTTCCTGCATAAAATTATCTGGATATGTAATGTGAACTATTTTCCCTCCTTTTTCAGCTGCTCCATATCTTGCAATAGCTGCTTCTGCTCCTCTTGCTGTATCTTCAGATTGAGATACTGTTCCTGTTACTATCCCAATATGATAATCTGCCTCTGCAAAAGCAAAAACTGAAAGTAAAGCCATAAAAATTCCCATCAAAAATTTTTTCATAATCTGCCCTCCCATATTTTAATCAAAGATTACTATAATTATACATTTTTTTCTTTATAGTTTCAATGAAAATACGAAATTTAATTATTTTTCTTCTATATATCTTTTTAAATTGCTCACCAGCATATCTATAGCAACTTTATTTTCTCCCCCTCTTGGAATAATAATGTCTGCATAACGTTTGCTTGGCTCACAAAATTCTAAATACATAGGTTTTACTGTTGTAAGATACTGAGTTTTTACAGATTCAAAACTTCTTCCTCTTTCATTCATATCTCTTTCTATTCTTCTTAATATCATTTCATCTGTATCTGTATCAACAAATATTTTTACATCAAAAAGTTCTCTTATTTCTGGAACAGCAAAGATTAAAATTCCTTCAACTACAATTATTTTTGACGGATTAATTTTTACAGTTCCCTCTTTTCTTGAATGAGTTGTAAAATCATAGATAGGTCTTTCTATTGATTTCCCATTTTTTAAATCTTCAATATGTTTTTTTAATAGTTCAAATTCTATTGAATCTGGATGGTCGAAATTTACTTTTGACTTTTCCTCCATAGTCATGTTAGTAAGTTCTCTATAATAAGCATCTTGTTCCAGCAGAACAGCAACTTCAGATTTAAAAACTTTTACTAAATTATTAGCAACTGTTGTCTTCCCACTTCCGCTCCCTCCTGCTACTCCAATTAAAATGCAGTTTTTCATACTTTTTCCTCCTGTATTTTATTTATTAATTTTTTATTTCATATTATATTATAAAATTTTTTCTATGTATATATTTTTTAATAATAAATACAAAAAAGAAAAGACTGGTTTTTAAGCCAGCCCTTTCTAATTTTAAAATTAATCTGTTATTTCTAATTTTTCATCAAATAAATAATTTTTATTTTTTTCAAGATAATATTCTATAAGTCTTTTAGATGTTGCTCCATAGTATTTTCCAGCTTCTTTATAATTCTTTTTTCTTTCTTCTGTAACACCAGCTAAAAATACTGCCTTTACTGTTGTCGGTTCTTTCATCTCTATTGCATCATGCCACAAAGATAAATTAACAAATTTCCAATATAATTTATGTATTTCTGGAATACAGCCCTTAGTCCATGGTTTTGATTCTTGAAAAAAATGTAAAACTATGACATCTTTATTAATAATACATCTTAGAGGATTATTTACCTCTATGCAAAAGTTAAATCTGTCACCTATTTCAAGAAACTCTCCATCAATAACCATATTTAATGCATCTTCTTCTATAGCAAGAAATCTTTCGCTATATTTTTGAAAACATTTAAATACTTTTTTAGTAATATCATTTTTTTTCCAAGCAACAACATCAATAAGCATTAATCCAGCTGCCAACAACTTATTTTTACTTAAATTTAGACTCTCTGATTTTTTTTTATCTGGATATTGCATTGCCGCAGCAATAATATTACCTTTCATATCTCTAGTCCATAATTCATCAAGCTGTTTTAAACAAAGCATATCTACATCCATATATATTATTCTTTTAATATCGTCCGATACTAAAGAAGGAAGCAGTATCCTTAAAAGTACAGCTCTGTGAAGTCTTGGGGCTGCATTAGAAGAAATAGGATTTAATTTATTTAAATTTTTCACAGCATCATATAAAATTATTTTTACATTCCCATACAGTAGAGAAAAATTTTCAAATTTTTTCTTATCCTCTTCATATAATCCATCACAAACTATATGAAAACATATAGGCTGTCCCAAATGTGTGAGAACAATATTTGTCATAAGGACACCAGCATATTTAGCATAATTCGCATCTACTCCAAATCCTATATGATAAATATTTTCCATATTATCACCTGTTCTTTTTAATTTTTTTCTTTTTCTTCTTCAAAAGCATTATTACTAAAAAGCCAACTTTTATTATCTTCCACATAATATTCAGTTAATCTTCTGGCAACTGCACCATAATATTTACATGCTTCTTCATATTCTTCGTGAAGTTCTGCTGTAATTCCAGCAAAAAAAGCTGCTTTTATTGTTGTCGGCTCTTTCATTTCCATATCATACCACAAAGACTGACGGACATATCTCCAATAAATATCAAAAATATATGGAACACACCCTTTTGTCCAAGGCTTTGCTTCTTTTATAAAATGAAGAGCCACTGTATCTTCTCCAACATTTATTGTTAAAGGATTATTTACTTCTATTAAAAAACTAAATTTATCACTCAGCTTAAAAAATTCTCCTTTAAGAACTGTATTTAAAGCATCTTCTTCTATTCCAAGCATTTTTTCACTATATTTCTGGAAACATTTTATTACTTTTTCAGTTAGATTTCTGCTGTTCCACAGAGGTACATCAAAAAGCAGGAAACCAGAATTCATATTTTTTTGCTTTTCTGTTGAAGAATCGCTTTTAGTTGCCCCTACAGCCATTCCCTGCATATCAATTTCCCATAATTCATCAAGTCTTTTTAAGCACAGCATATCTACATCCATATAAAGTAATCTTTCTACATTTTTAGGTACAAAGATTGGAAGAAATATTCTTAAAAGTCCAGCTCTGTGAAGTCTTGGAGCAGCTTTTGAAGATATAGAATTTAAATTATCAAGCATTTTTGAAGCATCATATAAAAATATTTTTACATTACGATATAATACTGTAAACTGGTCAAAACGTCTTTTATCTTCTTCATGCAGACCATCACAGGCAATATGAAAACAAATCTCCTGCCCTATATGTGTTAAGACAATATTTGTCATAAGGACACCTGCATATTTAGCATATTCAGCATTTATTCCAAATCCTATATGATAAACCATTTTTTATTTCTCCCTGTTAAATTTATTAGAATGTATAACGAATACCAACACTTGCATGCCATTTATTTTTTACAATATCTCCTGTTGATTTTTGTAATCTTCCATAAACAGCAGTGTCTTCCTTAACTTTTACATCAAATCCTACACCATATTCAACCCAAGTATCTTCTCCAGAAATGCTTGAATTAACTTTTATATCTTGGTATCTTGCATCTACATCAATATCTCCTGCAAATTCATGAGCTGCTGCAACTCTTAAATATGCAACATTGTCGCCAAATTTCTTACCATAATGGAATCCTGCATATCCGATTAAAGATTGATAATCATCATTAGACACTTTTGCTCCAGATTCTCCGTTTAAATTCATTGTATATTCTTCATCAGCAATATAAATATATGAAAGTTGTGCAAGAGGTTCTATATAGTAATCATTATCAAATTCATAACGATATCCATATTCTGCATCAGCACTGAAACCATAAGTATCATAATCAGCTTTATAATAATCTCCGCTTTCTGAAATATAAGATAATTTATTATCAATATTTCCAAGTTTAACTATAAAATCTCCGAAAGAACCATTATTTCCTGAATAAGTTGCATACATTCCAACTGTTGCTGAATTAGATTCTCCAGAACCATGGTCATAATCTGCATTACCGTCAAAATATCCAAAAGCTATACCTGTAAATAATTTTCCGCCGTCAACATTTTCTTTACGGTCATATCCAACCTGTACAGCTCTGTATTCTAAGTCTAAACCTATACCTTTACGAACTTCATTTTCTCCAGTATAAATTCTTCCCCATACACCCTGTTCAGCTTCATTATTTCTTAAATTACCCATACGTTGATAAAGGTCACCACTGTCTGTTCTCCATGCAGAAGCCATTCCGACATTTGCTGCTGCACCTATTTCTGCAAAAATATGTCCACTTCCTTTACTTTCAATTTTATCTATTGATGTTAAATACCAATCTCCTTTATTAGCAGTATCTTCTTCTACTGTAGGAATTATTTTTTGCTTTACAAGCCCTGCACCTATTTCTGCTTCACATTCTTTTCCTTCAACAGTTATTTTATCTAAACCATTACCATTAATATCCATTACTAAAATTTTACCATCTTTATCAGCTTTCCATTCTCCAATTTTAAAAGGGTCTGCTGCTATTTCAATAAAATATGTTTCAGAGTCTTTTTTTACTTCTATACCATTAAGAACTATTTTATCTGATTTTTTATTTTCTACATCAGTACTTATACGGAAAGTAGTATTTTGTAATCTATCTCCTACTCCATTTAATGTAAATGTTCTTTCTCCTTTTTCTCTAGCATTACCTAATATTCCTGCTTTTTCTATTGCGAAGATCATTTTAAGTTTTTGTTTTCCTTCTTGATACATTTCCTCATCTATTGTACCTAAGATATAGCCATCTTTTAATTCACCAAATAATTCTCCTATATAAATTTCTAGTTCTTTAACTTTATTTAATTGCTCTGATGTTGGCTGTAGAGGTGATTCATCTGGAGCTGTATGATAAACATCTATAACTCCGCCATCACTTGTAATAAGAGTTTTAAAACTTTCATCTTTACTACTAATATCATATTCATCTTTACCATTTGAATTATGTGCATACCAAGTTGCTTTATCTTTTAAATTCATCTCAATAGAAGCATTTGCTTCACTATTTTCTACTTTGGATTCATAAGTTTCCATTCGTCCTGCAAAATATGATTCTGAATTGCTTAAATTTAACTCTATTTTAGCTGTAGAAGAATAAGTATAATCCTTACCACTAGCACCCATTTGAGCAGAAGCCTTTATATTTCCTATTATCTGTACAATATTTTTATTATTACTTTCTTTATTTATTATTATAGAAGCAGTAGGAATTCCAGAAGAATCATGGCATTCACTATATAAAGCATAACCATCTTTTTTATTAATTATTAAATCCGTATCATTATATTCTTTCTTTACTTTCTTTGCTTCAATTCCTGAAGTGCTAAAATCTAAAACAGAAACATTATTTTGAGCATATATCTCCGTACTTATATTCCCAGCTAAAGCACCTAAACACATTAAAAACAACACTTTTTCTTTTAAATTTTTAGAACTTTTTTCCATAATATCACTTCTCCCATCAAATTTAAAAATAATATATACATTAGAATTTACTTTTACTGCCCATTTAATATCATAATGTTTTCATTAATAAAAAAGATAGTTTTTAAATACAAAGTTTTTTATATGAAAATATTTGTATAAATATTTATAGATTTTTATACGGAGAATTTTAAATAAAAAAAGATTATTTTTCTGTGAAAAAATAATCTTTTATATTAAAGAAATATAATTTTTTTAAGATTTTTTAAAGTATAATTAGTTATAATTTATTATACATTTTTTATAAGCTATTTTATTTTGAGTATAATCCAAAAGAAAGATTTTTTCAAGTAGGCTTACAAAAATTTTTTTACTTAATTACTACTTTACTTTTACAGCAATTTTTATTACTCCGTCTTTTTTATTCTCAAAAATATCATAGCCTTTCATTATATCTTCAAAGTTTAATCTGTGAGTTATAAGAGGTGTCGCATCTATTTTTTTATCTTCTATATATTTCATAATATCTTCACAGTAAATTCCGTCAACTCCCCCAAATTTTATTGTAAGATTTTTTCCATATATTTCTGGAAGAGGAAATATTTGATTTTCTTCATACATTGCAACCAATACAACTACAGCATTTGGGCGTGCTGTATCCATCGCCATAGAAAAAGTATTTTCTCCTCCTGCCACTTCAAAGACTTTATCTGCCCCTCTCATGTCAGTATATTTTAAAATTTCATCTTTTACATTTTCTTTTAATGAATTTATTATAATATCTGCATATCCATTTTCCTTTGCAAGATTAAGTCTTCTGTCGTCTATATCAACTGCTATAATTTTTTTCGGTTCAAAAAGTCTTGCACACATCATTGTACAAAGTCCTGTAGGGCCGGCTCCTATTACAACTATTGTATCTTCTTTTGAAATCTCTCCTATTTTACAAGCCCAGTATCCTGTTGAAAGCAGATCTCCTGTAAATAATGCTTCTTCATCTGTTACACTATCAGGAATTTTCGTAAGACAATTATCCGCAAAAGGAATACGGACAAATTCTCCCTGTCCGCCATCTATTCTGCAGCCTAAAGCCCAGCCCCCATTTTTGTCAGTACAGTTATTTATATATCCTTTTTTACAGTAAAAACATTCTCCACAAAATGTTTCACAATTAACAGCTACTCTATCGCCAACATTAAATTTTTTTACATTTTTTCCTTTTTCTTTTACTATTCCTACAAATTCATGACCAAGTACAATTCCTTTTTTGGCTCTCGGCACAAATCCTTTTTTAATATGAATATCACTTGAACAAATAGTAGTTAGTGTAACTTCTAATATAACATCAGATTCATTTTCTATTTTTGGATTTTCTCTCTCTTCAAATGTTAAATTATTAATATCATTAAATACAACAGCTTTCATATTTAATCTCCTCTTTTCTATAATGTTTATTCTAAAAATTAAAATTATACAAAAAGAACACCCTTAAAAAAGAATGTTCTCAATAGAAATTTTTTTACAAAACAAATTTTATTTTATAAAGTTTGTTCTCACAGTTGTTATATTTTCTGGAGGATTTACACCATTTTTCTTTGCAATATCAATGCACTTTAAAATCCATGACATATTTTCCCCAAGATTTTTCATTGTCTGCATTCCTTCTTCATCTTGTAAGACCTGCTCAGGAGTATTTCCATGAACCATATTCCAATAAGAAGATGAAACAACAGGCATCTGACAGATTCCAAGATATTTATTTAAAACATCATAAGAAGCAGTTGTTCCTCCACGTCTTGCAGAAGTAATGCAGGCAGCAGGTTTATGAGTAAAGATTTTTTTACCTGCAACAAAAGCTCTGTCAAGAAGTGATAAAATTCTTCCTGTTGGGTGGGCAAAATATACAGGACTTCCAAAAATATATCCGTCTGCTTCCTTAGCCTTTCTCAAAAATTCATTTACTATATCATCATCAAATACACACTGACAATCTAAATTTTTACAAGCTCCGCATCCAATACAATCTCTTAATGGATTTCCGCCTACATTAAATATTTCCCATTCAATTCCATTTTTTTCCAAAATTTTTCCAATTTCAGAAAGAGCCGTAAAAGTACAACCTTCGTGTGAACTTCCATTTACCATTAAAACTTTCATTTTATCTCCTCCCTAAACTTCTATATTAATTTTTTTATATTTTCTTATACTTTCTATTATTATATCATAAATTTTCCATATTAAAAAATTATGCTTTTTTATTTTTTCTTTTTATTTTCATATTTATATTTTACACAAAATATTTATACTGTTTAAAAATATTGACATTTCTTATATTTCATGTAATATTATAATTGTAGGTTTCTTAAAAGGAGGAAAAAATGGACGATTTAGTATTTAAGAACAAAATAGATATTCTCTTCGATAATAAAGAATTTGAAGAGGCAATAAAACTTCTTAAAGAAGCTGAAGCAAATGGAGATGACAGTTCTTGGATTTTATGTAATATTGGCTGGGGACTTGGAAGACTTGAAAGAAGAGAAGAAGCATTAGAATATTTAAGAAGAGTTGAAGTAAGAGAAGAACCTGATGAAGAGGGATGGCTTAATTCTGAAATAGGATGGAACTTAGGTCTTATGGAAAGACCAAAAGAGGCTCTTTACTATCTTAAAAATGCAAAAGCTATAGGAAAAAATGATTCATGGATAAACTCTGAAATTGCTTGGAATTTAGGAAAACTAAATAAATTTGAAGAAGCTCTTTTCTTTTTAAAACAGGCTGAAGAAATGGGAAGAAACGATTATTGGATAAATTGTGAGATAGGGTGGAGTCTGCAAAATCTTAATCGTTTAGAGGAAGCATTAAAATATTATAATATAGCAAGAGCATTGAAAAATAATCAAACAGATATATGGCTTGATTCTCAGCTTGGCTGGATTTATGGAAAACTTGATAAATATGAAGAAGCATTAGAGTTTCTTTCTAAGGCAGAAAATAAAGGAAGAAATGATTCGTGGATAAAAACTCAAATTGCTTGGAATAAAGGAAAACTTGGATTTCACGACGAAGCTTTAAATATACTTTTCACTGTTTATGAAACCGGCAAAAATGATTCATGGATAAATTCTGAAATTGCTTGGAACCTAGGAAGAAAAAGAGAATATCAAAAAGCTATAGATTATTTAAAACAAGCTGAAAGCCTTGGAGCTGATGATGCATGGCTGAAAACTGAAATGGGATGGAATTTAGGAAAATTAGATAGACATGAAGAAGCCATTAAATATTTGAAAGAGGCTTTTGAAATGAATAATGACTGCTGGCTTCTCTCTGAAATGGGATGGAATTTAGGAAAATTAAAAAGGCATAAAGAAGCTATTAAAATTTTAAAAAAATCTATTGCTTTAGACAGCAAAAATGAAAATGCATGGACAAATAATGAAATTGGTTGGAACTACGAGCAGCTTGATAAATATGATAGTGCTTTAAAACATTTTAAAAAATCTGCAAAATTTGAAAAACCGAGTGCATGGGTTTATTCACAAATAGGATACTGTCTAAGTCATTCTTCAAAAGAAGATTATAAGAAGGCTTTAGAATTTCTTTTCAAAGCAAAAGACTTAGGACGAGATGACGATTGGCTTAATGGAGAAATCGGGTGGAATTACGGAAGACTTGGAGACTATGAAAAAGCTCTTGAGTATCTTCTTCATGCTGAAAAAGTTTCCAAAGAAGCATCTGTATGGCTGAAAAGAGAAATTGGCTGGAACTACGGAAGAATTAATGAACCTAAAAAAGCTTTGAAATATTTTCATGCTATTGAGAAAGAAGAGGGGCTTGATGACTGGCTTGCTACTGAAATAGGATGGAACTATGATAAAATTGATAAATATGAAAAAGCTGTAAAATATCTTTTGAAAGCGAAAAAACTTGGAAGAGAAGATGACTGGATAAATTCTGAAATAGGATGGTCATACGGTTCTATGGGAAAACATGATAAAGCTCTAGAATTTCTTTTCAAAGCAAAAGATTTAGGAAGAGATGATGCATGGCTTCATTCAGAAATTGCATGGAACTATAAGGAAAAAGATGATTATATAAAAGCTATTGAACATTTTTTAAAATCAGAAGAGAGAGGAAAAGATTCTGCTTGGTTTTATTCTAACACTGCTGAATGTTTTGAAGCTGTAAAAGATTTTGAAAAAGCACTCTTATATTATAAAAAAGCATTAGAAAAAGATGAAGAAGATTCATCTGAATATAAGAAAAAAATTAAAAGCATTCAAGGAAAAATGAGAAGAGCAGCACAAAAAAAAGCAGGAGATTAATCTTCTGCTTTTTTCTTTCCTATTATTCTGTCAGCAAGTCTTAATATAATTCCTCCAAAGAAAATGGGAAATAAAAAAATTATAACTGCCCATTTAACAAATGAGTTTGAAAAATTTCCTTTATACATAATTCTTACCCCTTAACAGATATTATTTTTGTTCCGCTCCAGGATTTTCATCTTTAACTTTTCTTATCATATCAAGAACTTCCATTTTTGCCCCAGGAATAACAACTCTTACTGTTGAGTTTGGATTAGCTGCAAGAACTTCTTCTTCATGCCCATTTCTTCCTATAAGCATCATTTTTGGAAGAACTATTTTTCTTGGGTCATACTTAGGAGTTACAACTTCTAGTTCTTCTCCAGCTTCAACTCTGTTTCTTATTGCTAAAATATATTCATCATCAGATATTTTTTCTATAACTTTTGCAACAAGCTGATGTGTCTGGCTGTAAGAATTTCTATCATTATAATTTTGAGCTTCTGCTCCTGGTCTTCCATGATAGAATCCCTCTGTATATAGTCTGTGTGAAGTTGATTCAAGTTCTCTAAGCCATTTTTCTTCAAATTCAAAATTTCCTTCATAATACTTATCAATAGCTTCTCTATATGCTTTTACACTATTTGCAACATAATAGATACCTTTCATTCTCCCTTCAATTTTAAGTGAGTCAACACCTAAATCAAGAATTTGATCTATCATTTTTATTGTACATAAATCTTTTGAACTGAAAATAAATGTTCCATGTTCATCTTCAAAAACAGGCATATATTCTCCAGGTCTTTTTTCTTCCATAAGAGAATATCTCCATCTGCAAGATTGTGCACAGTCTCCTCTATTCGCATCTCTTCCTGTCATATAATTGCTTAAAAGACATCTTCCAGAAATAGACATACACATAGCTCCGTGAATAAATACTTCAAGCTCAATATCAGGAACTTTTTCTCTTATTGTTTTTATATCTTCAAGAGAAATTTCTCTTGCAAGAACAACTCTTTTTGCCCCTAAATCTTTCCACATTTTTATTGAACGCCAGTTTGTGTTGCTTGCCTGTGTACTTACACTGATACGAAGATTTGAATTTTCTTTAACAACTTGGAACACTCCAAGGTCTGCAACAATAACTCCGTCAACATGAATACTTTCTAAAAATTTTACATATTCAGGAAGATCATTAAGCTCTTCGTTATGTGGTATTACATTTAGTGTAACATATACTTTTTTTCCAAGTGAGTGTGCATACTCAACTGTTTTTGTAAGTTCCTCATCAGAAAAGTTATTGCTTCCTGCTCTCAGGTTGAACATTTTTCCACCTAAGAAAACTGCATCAGCTCCATAGTGGAAAGCCATTTCCATTTTTTCTATATTACCTGCTGGTGCTAATAATTCTACTTTTTTCATTTAATATCCTTTCTTATTTTAAAAAATTTTATATATTTTACTCAACACGTGTGGTGTAATCAGCAAATTTTGTAATTTCGTGGAAGAATCTAAGTTTTACAGTTCCCACAGGACCATTTCTCTGTTTACCTATAATTACTTCTGTAATTCCTTTTTCTTCACTTTCTTCATTATAATAATCATCTCTGTATAAAAAGACAACCATATCTGCATCTTGCTCGATTGCTCCCGATTCTCTTAAATCTGAAAGCATTGGTCTTCTGTCAGCTCTCTGTTCTGGAGCTCTCGATAACTGTGAAAGAGCAATTATAGGAATATCAAGTTCTCTGGCTATTCCTTTTAACGACCTTGAAATATCTGAAATTTCCTGTTGCCTGTTATCTCCTCTTCCAGTTCCTTTTATAAGCTGAAGATAATCTATTACAATCATATCAAGTTTGTTCATTGCTTTAAGTCTTCTTGCCATTGCTCTTATTTCAAGAACATTAACATTTGGAACATCGGCTATATTTATACGAGATTCTGCAAGCTGACCACTTGCTATACCAAGTCTTCCCCATTCTTCTTCTTCCAGAAATCCATTTCTTATTTTTTGAAGCCCTATTCCTGATTGAACAGCTAGAAGTCTCTGTAAAAGCTGTGAACTTGACATTTCAAGACTGAAAATAAGAACAGATTTGTCACCTTTCATTGCTGCATTCAAAGCAAGATTAAGAGCAAAAGCTGTTTTACCCATTGATGGTCTTGCAGCAAGAATAATAAGATCCGATGGATTAAATCCGCTTGTTTTTTCATCAAAATTTACAAATCCAGAAGAAATTCCTGTAGCTGCACCTTTGTTGTTAAAAACTTCTTCCAATCTCATAAATTCTTCAGTCATTGCATCTTTTATACTTATTACATCTTTTGATTCTTTATTTTCAGAAATTTTAAAAATAAGCCCTTCTGCCTTATCCAAAATTGTATCCACATCTTCATAGCCGTCATAAGACATTTCAACTATTTTTGTTCCTACATCTCCCAGTCTTCTTAATATAGATTTTTCTTTTATTATCTTGGCATGGACATCTATATGAGCAGCAGTAACTACTCCGCCGATTACATCATAAAACATAGATTCTCCACCGATTTCATCAAACTTATTCATCTTTCTAAGTTTGTTCATCACAACAATAGGATCAATATTTTCTCCTGTGTTATAACATTCTATCATAGCTTCAAAAATATATTTATGTCCTACCTTATAAAAATCATTTGGAGATATTATCTCAATAATATCTCCAAAACAATCAGGTTTAAGAAAAATCCCACCGAGAACAGATTTCTCAGCTTCCATACTGCTGGGAACTCTTTTCAGATTCTCTGCACCTTCCATTATTTATCTCCTACTCTTTAGTTATAACAGTAATTTCAGCTTTTACTTCAGGGTGTAATTTAATAGTTACTTTATGTTCCCCAAGTGATTTTATGCTGCATTCTATTTTTTTCTTGTCTATTTTAAGACCAAAAGATTTTTCCATTTCAGCAGCAACTTCTTTATTAGTTATTGCTCCAAATAATTTTCCATTGTCTCCAACTTTTACAGTTAAAACTAATTTTTCTTTTTCAAGCTGATTTTTTAAAATTATTGCTTTGTTTTTTTCGTCTTCATTTCTTTTTGCTTCTTTTTTCTTATCATTTTCTATTTTTTGTAAAGCTTCAGGTGTAGCAATTATTCCTTTATTTTTATTAAGTATAAAGTTTTTTGCATAACCGTCTGAAACAGTTATCATATCTCCTTTTCTTCCTTGTCCTGCTACATCTTGTGTTAAAATTACTTGTATTTTAGCCATTGTTATTTCCCTCCGTTGCTTCTTATTATTGTAATCTTTAATGCTTCAAAGCTCAAAAGCCCTGCTATTATAAATGTAATATTTTGAAAATTAAGACCAATTATCATTGCAAGTATCTGGCAAATTACATCTGATTTTATTTTTAGTCTTATAAAATTATATACTATTTTTATCCCATATACAACAAAAGATATTTTAACCATTAACATGATATTTGTCAAATATACATTTTGAATATGTCCAAATCTTATTATAAAAAATGGAATTATATAAAATAAAAGCCACCAGTATGAGATTCTCCACATTGAATAACTTTTTCTTCCAAAAGTATAATAAGTTATGTATGTGATAAATCCTACATAAGTATATATTAAATAATATATATTCTTTTTCATAAATTTAAAAATTATTTCAATATTTTTTTCATCAATATTATTAAGCTCCTGCATAACTTCTTTTAAAAGTTCTCCATTTATATTAAGAAGCTTTATATAAAAATATGCTCCAATTGTTGCTATAATACTTGTTATTATTATTCTGTCAAAAACTGGTATCATAAATTTTTTTCCATTAAACTTATAATATAAAATTTCTATTGGAAGAAAAATAAATATATATCCTGCCAGATTTTTTAAGCTTTCATTTGTAAAAAATTCCACTGCAAATTTATAAGTATTAGGAGAAACATATATATTTATCCCTCCTATAAAAAACATTGAAAGAAGAGTTACCGCAAGCCACTCTTTTCTTCTAAACATCGGCACGTTTTTTATTTTATAAACTAAAAGTGTAAATCCTGTTATAGGCATAAGCATTGAAAGATTATAAAAAACGGCACACATTACAGATGCAAGGAGAATTCCTGAAAAAGCACTGTAATTATATCTTATATTTTTGTTCATTAAACTAATTCTCCTCTGAAAAATATGTCATTAACTGTGAAGCTAAATCATTATCTGATTTTGATTTTTCACTTCTATTATTTTCTTTAAAAATATATTTTGTTCTTATTTTTGAACCTGTTATTCTTTCAACAACATCTTGGAAAATACTGTTATAATATTCTGTTTCCATCTGTTCTTTGGCAAAAAGATTAGAATTAAATTTTATATACAGGATATTATCTTCTATTCTGTAAGGGACTGCATCCATAAGAAAAGCTGAGAAAGTCATTTTTTCATTTTTAGCCGCTCTTACAATTTCAGACCATTTTTCTTTTATTTCATCAATAGTTATTTCTTTTTGAGTTTCAGAAGAAGATGCATTGCTTTGCTCCATCTCATTTTCTTTTAAAGATTTTGGTACTTCTTTATAAACAACTTGTTTTTCTACAACAACTTCCTTTACTTCTTCCTGTCTTCTTTTAATAAGACTATTCAGTACAACATATCCAAGGAGCCTTTTATCTTCTTCATTTTTAAATTTATTAAGAGAATCAAAAATATTTCCTATTATTTTAAGCCCCTCTTCTGCTTCCATTTCTCCATAAAGAACAAGATTTTTTATATATTTTCCAAAATCTTTGAAAAACTTTTCTATGTCAAGAGAGTCAAGCCAAAGTTTATCTAAAAATACTGCTCCTTCAGATACCCTGTTTCCTTTAACTATTCCCAAAAATTCCTTTAAAAGAGTTTTAGAAGTTATTCCGATAACTTCACTGCATTTATCTTCATCTATTTTTTCCCCAAGATAAGTTATAATAACTCTTTCAAGAATGGAAATAGCATCTCTCATACTTCCACCCGAACTTTCATAAATAAGTCCTAAACTTCCTTCGTCTATTTCTACGTTTTCTCCACGGCATATTTCAGAAAGTTTATCTTTTACCTCAGTATAAGTAAGAGATTTAAAGTCATATCTCTGACATCTTGAAATTATTGTAGGAAGAATTTTATCAGGCTCAGTTGTTGCCAGAATAAAAATTACATGTTCAGGAGGTTCTTCCAAAGTTTTAAGAAGAGCATTGAATGCCTCTTTTGTAAGCATATGAACCTCGTCTATTATATAAATTTTCTTTCTTCCTTTTGACGGCTGATAATTTATTTTGTCTTTAAGTTCTCTTATTTCATCAATACCTCTGTTTGATGCAGCATCAATTTCAATAAGATCTATAAAACTTCCATTATCTATCTCTCTGCAGTTTTCACACTCATTACATGGAGAACTGCTTATTCCATTCTTAAGACAATTCACTCCTTTCGCAATAAGTCTGGCACTTGTAGTTTTTCCTACTCCTCTAGGCCCGCTGAAAAGATAGGCGTGAGAAATTCTGTCGTTGTCCAAAGAATTTTTCAGAGTTTTTACAATATCGCTTTCCCCTGCAATCTCACTGAAATCTTTAGGTCTGTACTTTCTATAAAGTGTTATATGCATAAAAATCTCCTACTCCAATCCGTAATTGGTCATTTTTGTTCTAAGGGTATTTCTTGTAATTCCAAGTATTTCAGCTGTTTCAATTTTCTTTCCGCTCGTACGTTCCAAAACTTGTTTTATAAGTTCTTTTTCTACTGTTGTAACAATATAACTGAAATATGCCCCTTTATGAATTGATTTCTTATAATTTTTAAGTTCATCTTCAATCCATTCATTAAGCATCCATGTCTGAAATGCTTCTTTTCTTCTTGATGCTCTTACTCCTGCTACATCAGATGGAAGATCTTCTATTACAATTGATGTTCCTCTGCACATTGCCACAGCAGATTTAATAGCATTTTTTAATTCATTTACATTTCCAGGCCAGTCAAATCTAAGAATTTTTTTCATTGCAGGTTTGCTGACACCTTTTACTGATTTATTAAGTTCTCTGTTACATTCTCTTAAATAATTATCTATTATAAAAGGTATGTCATCTTTTCTTTCTCTTAATGGCGGAATTATAATTTCCAAAACTTTTAATGTATCAAAAAGTTCTTCTATAAAACGCCCTTCTTTTACTTCTTTTGTAAGATCGGCTGATGTTGTTGCTATTATTCTCATATCAGTCTTAATTGGATCTGCTCCTCCAAGTCTGAAAAATTCTCCTTCTTGTAGGAAATAAAGAAGTTTTGACTGAACATCAAGGCTTAGGGCTTCCACATTTCCTAAATGAAGTGTTCCGCCGTTTGCTTTTTCAAGCTCTCCTGCCTGTGAAAAGATTGCCCCTTCAAAAGCACCTTTTTCATATCCAAATAATCTTCTTTCAAGAAGTGAGTGAGGAAATGATAAGCAGTTTATACTTATAAAAGGTTTTTTAGAACTGTCTCCAAATTGGTGTATAGCACGGGCAACGCTTTTCTTTCCAGTTCCTTTTTCACCTGTTACAAGTACGGGCATTCTTCCTGCTGCAACTTTTCCTATTTTTTTGTAGACTTGAACTATTTCTTTTGTCTGACCAATAAGTTTATCACCTATATTTTTATTTCTTTCAACTCTTTCTGCAAGAAGTTTGTAATCTCTTACAGCTTTTCCACAGACTCTTAATATCTCACTTGTAGCAAGAGGTTTTAAAAGATAATCATATGCTCCTGCTTTCACACTTCCAGCTACAACCTTAAGATTTGAACTCTGACCTAATACAATAACAACAGTTTTCTGCTGAAATTCATTAACTTTTTTTATAAGATTTATAAGTGTTTCTGAAGGCAAATTTTTTTCTTCAATCAAAACACAATCGTGGTTTTTTTCTTTTATTTTTTCAATAAATTCCCCCACTGTTTCAACAAAAGAAAGTTCATTTTCAGCATTACTTTCTATTTCTTCTTTTAAATCATTCTCTATCCTAAATCCTAAAAAAGTCATTTTATTTCCCCCTTCAGTTTATTTTTTAATCGCCTTTCAGTTTAAATGTATAGTCTAAAACAACTCTTCCTTTTATACTCAAACCATGTTTACTCAGATATATTTTCCAAGTTCTTCCTATCGCTTCAATAGCACTATTAATTTCAGGAACTCCACTTCCTTTATCTATTATAAGGTTTATAACCTCGCCTTTTTCATTGACATCTATCTTTACTCTTACACTTCCTTGAAGTCCTTTAAGCTGGGCTGATTCAGGATATTTAGGCTCTTGGTTTCCTGAATCCCATCTTGCAATTATATCACCATCAGAAACTCCTAACTTATAACCACTCGGAAGTCCTTCAACCTGTCCTTCATCTGTTTTTATACTTTCAATTACAATATTTTCACTATCATCAATAAACATATTTTCATTGTCTCTATCCTGGATTGTTTTATCAAGAGCAAGGGTATCGTTAAATTCTATATTTTCAGTTCTTATACCTAATTTTTCTTCTCTTTCAAATTTAAGCTCTTTTTTTGTTCCTTTTAAGGCATCTGAAAGGAGGTCATTACTTTTTTTTGTATTTAAACTTTTTGTATTCATTATATTTATTGATGGAGCTTTTATTGTTTTTGAAACAGAAGCAAGGCTTAAACTTTTTTCTTTTTTTATCTCTTCTTTTTTGGGAGTTGGAATTTCAGTATTCTTTTTAACAGGTTCTTTTTTTTGCACTGGCTTTTTAGCAGAAACTGTTTTTTTCTGTTCCTTAGAATAAACTTTTTCCTTTTCTAAAGCAACCAGACCAACTTTTAGTTTTCCCTCTTTTATATCTTCTATTCTATATCCTGGAATAAGAAAAACTATTACTATATTTATTAAAAGTGCCAGAAAAAAAGAGAGTTTATCCCTTTTGTTAATATTCATGTTCACCACTCCTATTTTCCAAGCATTGTATCAATGTCAAGCTCTGCAGCTCCTGCTTCTTTTGATATAGTCATAATATCAACTATAAATCCATAATCTAAAGATTTATCTCCGCTTATTATAACTGTCTTATCTTCTGCTTTGCTAAGTTTATCAGCAAGAGTTTTTTTAAGCCCTTCTCTTGAAACTTTTACACTTTTTCTTTCATTTCCTTCTTGATACTTAAGATAAATAACTTTTCCGTTTGTTATATTTATCTGAAGTTCTTTTACAGCTTTTATCTCTCTTATTGTAGACTGAGGAAGATCTATTTTTATTCCGCTGTCTATATCTTCAAAAGACGTTGCCACAAGAAAAAATATAAGAAGAAGAAATACTACATCTATAAGAGGAGTCATTTCAAGAATAATACTGCCGCTGTTTCTTCTTTTAAGTCTTTGCAGTCTCATAAAACTTACCTCCTAAAATAGTTGATTACTTCTGTGCTTCCTTTTTCCATATCATTTATTATTTCATCTATTTTTCTATTGTAATAGTTATAAATGATAAGAGCGGGAATTGCTACAAAAAGCCCTCCAGCTGTTGTAAAAAGTGCTTCTGATATTCCGCTTGCAAGGATTTTTGCATCTCCAGTTCCATGAATTGCCACAGCCTGAAATGCTTTTATCATTCCTGTTACTGTTCCCAAAAGTCCAATAAGCGGAGTTGTGTGTGCTACTATACTTAAAAGCCACATATTTCTTTCAAGAAGCGGAATCTGAGAAAGAGCAGCCTCTCTTGCTTTTTCTTCAAGAGTTACAATATTTGTTGTGTTAGTTTTATTCCAAAAGCTTAAAACTTCCTTTAAAACCATTCCTGTTGAAGATTTAGAATTTGAAAGATAACCTATCGCACCTTTCACATTGTCCTCTTCTATATATTTTCTAAGCATAGGTCTTATATCTGCAAAATCATTTTTTTCTCTCGTCCTGAAATAAATAAATCTTTCAATTATTACACCTGTCCCAAGCACTGACATCAGCAATATAAAATACATTAAAAATCCACCGTTTTTTATCCAATACATTTTGTAATTCCTCCTGTAAAAATCTAAATTATAATGCAACGGCTATAGCTATTACACCAAGCACTCCCAATACATATTTCCATAAAGAGCTATCTTTTGAAACATCTTGTGCAAGTTCTTTTTTTATTTCATCATCACTATTTTTTACTTCAAGATTTTCCTGTCCCTCTTTTATTTTTTTGCTTGATATTCTCATTTCACTTGCATTAACTTCTTTTTGCTCAAGATCTATTTTTTTATCTGCAACTTCTCTTGTCTCAATAGTCTCTTTATTAATACCAGTAACCTCTTTATCTATTACCACATTTTCTACTGAAAATACTGAAAGACTGCTTAAAATCATAAAACCTAAAACTAATTTTTTCATTATTGTTCCTCCTTGTTTTCTTCCGTTTCTGTTTTCATAAAATCATCATACTTTGCCGCTGTTTCTTTATTTATTTTTTGAAGTTCAGCATAATATTTTTCTGCTTCCCCTCTATTTTTTTCTTCAAGAGATATGAAAAGTAATTTTTCTGTTAAATATTCTTTATATTCTCCTGCTTTTTTATCATTTAAAAGTTCTTTATATCCTTCTTTTGCTTTTGATTTATCTCCTTTTACATCATAAACATCTGCAAGTTTTAATTTTGCAGGAATCACATACTGACTTTCAGGATAAAGGACAAAAACTTTTGAAAGTTCTACTTCAGCTTTATCGTTTTCCCCTTTCACTGCATAAATATTTCCCATCTGGAAGATTGCCAAATCTTTATACTGTGAACTTTCTAACTCTCTTACTGCTTTATAATTTTTTTCAGCCTCAGTATATTTTTCTTCATTAAAATAATCATTTGCAAGATTTATAAGAGCATAATCTTTGTATTTCTCATTTTCAATAAGGATTTTCTCCTCTGCCTGAGCTTCAGACACCATTCCTTTTTCTCTGTATGTCAAAGATTTATAATAGCTCTTCTTATATTTATCAGAAAATTTCTCTATCCATTGGCTTTTTGCCTCAATATTTTCTGTTTCATCATAAAGCTCTACAATCTTTTCAATTGTTGTATCTTTTTCCTCTGCCTGCTGTGATTTTTCATAAAGATTTTCATATTCTTTCACAGCTTCAGCACTGTTTCCAGTTTCTTTTAAAATTTCACCTCTTATTGAAAGAATATTTCTTGTATATGAAGAATTTGGATAAGTTTTAAGAAAACTTTCACTTCCTGCAAGATAGCTTTCTTTATCATTAAGACTTAAATCACAATTAAGCTCCCAGTATTTTGCCTCTTCTTCATATTTTTTTCCGCTGTTTTCAGTGTAGACAAGTTTATATTCTTCTTTTGCTTTTTTATAATTTTTTTCTGCAAAATAGCTGTCTGCAGTTTGAAATTTAGCATACCCGCTGTACTCTGGAACAACTGTAAGTTTTGCAAAATATTCTCTTGCTTTTTCATAATTTCCAAGTCTGTAGTAGCTTAGTCCCATTCTGTCAACTATGTCATCAAGACCATAAATATACGCCCCGGCTAAATATTCTTCTCCTTCTTTTATAACTTCTTCATATTTTTCCCAAAGGAAGTTATTTTTTATAATATTATAAGTAACTTTTTCTTTAAATTCTTTTCCTACCCCTTCCTTATTTTTAAGAGGTACAAGAAATTCAGCTGCCTTTGCGTATTCTCCTACACCCATATAAGCAATTCCTTTTAAATATGAACTATCGTTTGTTTCTTCCATCATATTTAAATAATGAATAACTTCAGAGTATTTTTTTTCATTTACAAGAAGATTTACAAGATTATTTCCTATTTCAATATTATTATCTGTTTTCATATAATCTTTATAAATTTTTTCAGCATCTGCTGTTCTTCCTTTTTTGTAATAGTAATTTCCTACTGCAAGATATATATCTTTTTTATAATTTTTTTCTTCTGGAAACTCTGTCTTATATTTTTCAAAAGAGGCTTCCAGATTTTTTTCTGCATCTATTTTTGTCTCAAGAACTATAACTCTGTAAAGATTATTAGCAGTCGGGTAATCTTTGTATATTCCTTTGTAATATTCATAAGATTTTGCATTTTCTCCAATTTCATAATAAGAATTTGCAAATACAACACATAAATCTATATATTTTTTTCCATCCATTTCATATTCAGGAAGATATTTTTCAAAACTTACTGCTTTTTTGTAATCTTTCATGTTATAGCAGCTTAAAACAGAATAATATCTGGTGTTCAAAATATATCTGCTGTCATTTATTTTTTCAAATTCACTTACTGCTTTTTTGTAATTTGAAAGTTTATAATGAGCATAAGCATAAGTATATCTTACTCCGTCTGATTTATTTTCTCCTATTGTGTCATAAAAATTTATGGCTCTTTTATATTCATTTTTTGAGAGAAAATAATCTCCTAAAACTCTTGCTCCTACTTTCCTGTCACTTTCTCTGTCAATTTCAGAATAAAGCATAAGGGCTTTTTCTATTTCACCACGATTTGTATAAATCTCTATAAGAGTTATTCTTCCTTTTTTACTGTAACTGTCGTTTGGATAATTTTTTAATCCCTCTTCAAAATATGCTGCTGCCTTATCTGAATCATTAAGCTTATAGAAAGATGACCCATAAAGATAAGTTAAAAGCGGAATATCTTTACTCTGGCTTTGAAGATTATTATAAAAATCAAGATATTTTAAACTGTCTCCATACTGGCCATTATTATAAAGCCCCATTGCAAGATAAAGTATTGCAGGCTCATAATAATCCCCTTTTAAATTTACAACTTTTGAAAATTCTCTTACAGCATCAGGATTTTTTCCATTATTAAGAAGAATTACACCACTGTCATAAAATGTTTTTTCCAAAACTTTTCCATCAGTTTCAAATTCCTTAGCATATTCATTTGCTTTTGAAGTATTTCCATATATCATATTTATTCTATAAAGATATGAAGATACTTCCTTTTTTTCATCTCTTTTTAATTTATATTCTGTAAGAAGTTTTTGAAAATATATTTCCGCTTCTTGATAATCCTTTTTTATAAAATATACTTTTGCCATTCTTTCACAAATATTTTTATTGTATTTTGACTCAGGATAATTTACAATAAATTTTTTAGATTCAGACACTGCCATGTCGTATCTTTCCTGTTTATATAATTCATTTAAAAATGCCACATCTTCTTTCATATTTCCATAAACAAGATTCGCACTTAAAGTGATTAATGCAACATATAAAAACTTTCTTTTGAACAATATACCATCACTCCTTATTTTACTTCTCTCATAATAAATCTATCCAAAGAAAAATATTTTATTTTTTCCCTGCCAAAATTAATACTTTCTCTATTTCTTTTATATCTAAATCCGTATTTATACATGGTGATTCTATTATTTTATTGTACACGCCATAAACATTCATTGGAAAACTGTCATAAATTCCTGACATCAAATCTCTTTTACAAGCCACTGCTATTATAAGATCTGGTCTTTTTTCTTTTATAAAAAGTCTTGCAAGAGTTCCCCCCGTTGCAACTTTTACTTCCAAATTGTATTTTTCTTTCAATTCAAGAATTTTTTCTATCTTACATTTCCCACATTTTCTACAGTTTTCTATTTTTGAAGTAATCTTAAAAGGGCAGTCATAATTTTGAATGCAATGTGGAAGAAGCAATGCTATATTTTTGGGCATAAAACTTGTAATTTTTTTCATCACTCTTTTGTTGTTGTATTCTAAAAATTTATCTGCAACGCAATTCCTTTTAACTTGGTCATTAAGAAACTTTTCATAGAGAATGTAAGCAAGATAAAAAAAATTGTAAATCAGCTTCTCTGATAAAAAATTGGTCATTATTTTTACCTCTTTAGATATATTATTACGCATTTTCATTATAACACATTTATTTTTCCATTTCAATTTTTCAGTTATGTTATTGAAGAAAAAAAGCTGACTTGAAAATTCAAATCAGCTTATATTTTAAATTTTTTAAATATCTTTAAGTGCAAGAGGCATTACAACATAAATATAATTTTCATCATCAACACTTGCAATTCTCACTGAACTGTTTGACTCTTTGAATTCTACAACAATGTCACTTTCCTTATCAAAGTTTTGTAAAAATTCAAGAAGGAATTTTACATTAAGAGAGATTTTTAAATCATCTCCTGCATAGTCTACATTAAGTTCTTCTTTTATTTTTGCTGTACTGCTCACTCCTCTGACAATCATTATTCTATTTCCAAGTTCAAAAACAGCTCCATACTTTGAATCTAAGTTTGATCTTACAAAAATTTGTATTCTTCTTAAAATTTTCATAAGTTCATCTGTTTTTATTATCATTTTTTTATTATATTGAGCTGTTCCTAAAATTCCTCCATAATTTGGATAAGGAAGTTCTATTGTTCTGCTCATCATTTCTGTATTATCAGAAATAAAATATATTTGATTTTCCCATGCTGAAACTTTTATATCTTTTAAATCTTCACTCTTTAAAAGTTTTGTTATAGCTTCAACTGTATTAAGAGGTATACTTACTTGAATCTCATATTCGCTGTCAACTTCCTTCATTAAATATGTCAGACGATAGGTATCAGTTGAAACAAATCTAGCTACTTTCCCCTGCATATCAAGTCTTATACAATTTAAAGAAAGATTATCTGAAGAAGTCGCTGCTGAAAATTTAACCTTTTCAAAAATTTCTAAAAGTTCTTTGCTTGCTATCGTAAAACAATATTTTGCAAGTGAGTTATTTTTACCTGCAGCCATCGGGAACTCATCTGCATTCATAAGAGAAAATTCTGAAGATGAATCACCTGTTTCTATTATAAGAGTTGAATCTTCTGATTTCAAAAGAATTACATCATCAGAAAGTTCTTTTACATATTCATCTATAATCTGAGGCTGAAATACAATTTTTCCTTTTTCTAAAACTTCTGATTCCATTGTTGAAGTTATTGTAAGTTCAAGATTTGTTCCACAGAAAAATAGAGTATTTTCTTCCTTTGCTTCAAGATATACACATGAAATTATCGGTTTAATTTTATTTTCTGAAACTGCTTTCTCTACAGTTCTCAACTTTTTTAAAAATTCTCCCCTATTTACTTTTACAATCATGTAAAATCCTCCCAACTATTTAACGTATATACTTTTATTTAATTCTTTGTCATATTTTTTTCTAAGTTTTTCAAGGGTTTTCTTTTCTATTTGTCTCACTCTTTCCCTTGTTATATTAAATACTTCTCCGACTTGTTCAAGAGTATGAATATCGTATCCGCTGAGACCATATCTTCTCATTAAAATATCTTTTTCTCTCTCTCCCAAACCTTCAAGCATTTCATGCACTTTAGCTTTATTCATTTCATCTATAATATCATTTTCAAGATTTTCACTATTTTCATTTAAAATTACATCTTCAAGATAAATATTATCTCCTACAGATTCATTAAGAGACATGACCTCCTGAAATTCTATCAAAATATTTGCTATTTTTTCAGGAGAAATATTTAATTTTTCTCCTATAATTTCATTTGAAGGATAATCTCCTGTATTCATAAGTTCTTCTACAATAATTTTATTTATTTTATTAAGAAGGTCATATTTATATGATGGTATTCTTATCTCTCTTCCTTTACACATAAGTGCCTTTGTAATTGACTGTTTTATCCACCATACTGCATATGTAGAAAATCTAAAACCTTTGTCAATATCAAATTTATCTATAGCACGTATAAGTCCAAAATTTCCTTCACTGATAAGATCAATAAGTGTCATCCCTTTATTCATATAATTTTTTGCAACACTGATTACAAGACGAAGATTACATATAATCAATTTATTTTTTGCTTCAAGGTCGCCCTCTTTTACTTTAAGCAGAAGTTTTTCTTCTTCCTCTCTATCCAAAATTTCATATTTTCTTATATCATTCAAGTAAAGTGAAACTAGATCTTTTTCTTCCATAATGTAAAACCTCACCCTATTTCTTATGATTTAAACTAAAACTCCTCTTTTAAGTCACGAGACATAAGTTCTCTTACCATAACAGCTGCTTTCTCATCTTCATAAAGAACTTTGTAAACAGCCTCAACAATAGGCATACTTACATTAAGTTCTTGTGCTTTTGTATACACAGCTTTTACTGTCGGGACTCCTTCAGCAACCATTGTCATTCCATCAAGAATTTCTTTAAGTGTTTCTCCTCTTCCAAGTTTTTCACCAACATATCTGTTCCTGCTGTGTTTACTTGCACAAGTTACTATAAGATCTCCTATCCCGCTAAGTCCATAAAAAGTTTTTGGATTTGCTCCACATTTTTCACCAAATCTTATCATTTCTGCAACTCCTCTTGTGATAAGAGCAGCTTTTGTGTTATCTCCAAATCCAAGCCCATCAGATATTCCAGCTCCCAATGCAAGACAGTTTTTTACAGCTGCACCAAGTTCTACACCTATCATATCTTCATTTACATAAACTCTAAATACTTCTGAAGTAAATATTTCCTGAACAGCTTTAGCCTTATCAAGTTTTCCTGCTGCAACTATTGTTGTTGGGATTCCTTTGCATACTTCTTCAGCATGGGTAGGCCCTGAAAGAACAACTATATTATTATGATATTTTCCTAAAATTTCATCTTTAATTACTTCAGAAAGTCTAAGACCTGAACTTATTTCTATTCCCTTTCCTGTGTTTACAATTAGAAGATCACTTCTCATTTGATTTGAAAATCTTGCAACAACTCCTCTTAAAACCTGTGACGGAATTGAAAATACTACTGCTTTTGCATCTTTCAATAAATCTGTATCATCATTTGTTACATGAAGATTATCTGGAAATTTTACTCCTGGAAGAAGTTTTTCATTTTCTCTTTCTCTTTCCATTTTTTCTGCAAGTTCTTTATTGTATTCCCACATTGTGACGTCAAAGCATCCTTTATTTGCAAGTACCAAAGCAAGAGCCGTTCCCCAGCTTCCTGCTCCAACAACAACTATTTTATCTTTAATCATAAATCTTATCCTCTCTTTCCAAATGTTATTTTTGATTCTGTTCCATTAAGAAGTCTTGATATATTGCTTCTGTGTTTGTAAATTACAAAAGCTCCTATTACAAAAGATAATACGACAAGCGTCATTTTGTCCACTCCCTCTTTAGCAGGAAGAATTGCTACCATTATAGGAAGGATAATTGCTCCTGTTATTGAAGAAAGTGAAACATATCTTGTAAAATATACAACTATTGCAAATCCTAAAAATGTTACAAGCACTGCTTTTGGTGCAAGGAATAAAAATACTCCTAGACTTGTTGCAACACCTTTTCCGCCTTTAAAATTTAAAAAACATGACATTGAATGTGCAAATATAGCGATAAGCCCGATAACGACTATATATTTATCTGAAATATTAAAATGGCTTGCAATATAAAGAGGAAGATATCCTTTTAAAGCATCTAAAATTAAAGTTGCTATTCCACATTTTGCTCCTAAAGTTCTATAAGCATTCGTTGCTCCTGAATTTTTACTTCCTACTGTTCTTATATCTATTCCTTTAACCATTTTTCCAATCCATACTCCGCTGGGAATAGCCCCACAGAAATATGCAAGCAATGATAAAAGTACATATTTACTCATATTTCCCCCTCATAATTTCTTTAAGAAATAAAATTTTAATATCTGTTTTTCTGATTATTCTAATTTTCTTCGTTATTTCCTTTTTAAAAAGTTTTCATTTTTTTAGCAAAAGCTACAACAAAGGCAATTCAGCAAGTATATTATATCATTTAAAATAAAAAAAATAAACTTGGAATAAATAAAAATATTTTCATCGCTATTTTCAACATTTTTTTGTTATATTAAAAATTTTTTTGAAATTTTTCTTGCTTTTTTTAAAATTTTATTTTATACTTGTTTTAACAAAAAACAAAACAAATCACAAAAGGAGGTTTTAGAATATGTTGATGCTGACTAACTTATTATTTGCTGTAGCTCTGCTGCTTACACTGCTGTTTTTAAATTTCACAGAAAAATACACAAATAATTTTGTTAAGGCATGGTATAACTATATTCTTAATCTCTTATTTAAATATATTCAGATTTAAAATTTTTTATAATGTTTTATTCTAAAAAAAATAAAAACATTAAAATTTTATTTTTTCCATTAAAATATATGATAAATAATTGTTTTAATTAAAGGCAGCCTTACAAAGCTGTCTTTTTATTTTGTTAATTTATTTAAATTTTATAATATTCAAAAAGGGAGGAATTTTTATGAACAAAATCAAAAATGCCATAATGATAGGAGCTGCTGTTTTATTTACTGCTTGTGCAGGAGGGGAAAAAAATATTGAAACAATAAAAATAGGAGGACTTGCACCACTTACAGGTTCCCTTGCAATTTATGGAGTTACTACAACAAATGGAGTAAATCTTGCAATTGACGAGATAAATAAAAGCGGTGGAATTCTTGGTAAAAAAGTTGAATATATCGCCCTTGATACAAAAGGAGATTCAACTGAAGCCGTTATGGCTTATAACAAACTTATCGACAGAGGAGTTTCTGCAATAATTGGAGAAATTACTTCAAAACCATCTCTTGCTGTAGCTGAAATTGCTGCTCAAGATAATATGCCTATGATTACTCCAACAGGAACACAAGTCGACATTACTGAAGCAGGGCCAAGTATTTTTCGTGTGTGCTTTACAAATCCATATCAAGGAAAAGTTTTAGCTATTCTTGCCAAAGAAAGACTTAATGCTAAAACTGCTGCTATTATGATAAATAATTCAAGTGATTATTCTGATGGAATTGCAAAGGCTTTTATTGAACAGGCTGATATTTTAGGAATAAAAATCACTGCAAAAGAAGGGTATGCTGACGGGGATAAAGACTTTAGAGCACAACTTACAAAAATAGCTGCAGAACATCCAGATGTTCTTCTTGTTCCAGAATATTATGAACAAGCTTCTTTAATTGCCACTCAAGCAAGAGAGGTTGGAGTAAAAGCTGTGTTTATCGGTTCTGATGGTTGGGACGGAATTGCAAAAACTCTTGATTCAAGTTCTTATACTGCAATAGAAAATTCTTATTTTACAAATCATTTTTCTATGCAGGATACAGCTCCAAAAATTCAAAACTTTTTAAAATTATATAAAAATACCTATAATGAAGATCCATCTGCTTTTTCTGCTTTAGGATATGATGCAGTACATATAATAAAAAAAGCTGTTGAAAATGCAGGTTCTACTGATAAAAAAGATATTGTAAATGCTTTAAAAAATATTGAATATGATGGTATCACAGGATATTTAACTTTTGATGAACATAATAATCCCGTAAAAGCTGTTACAATTTTAAAAATTAGAAATGGAGAATATATTTTCGATTCTAAAATAAAATAGAAAATTAAATTTATTTTAACAAAAAGACTGTAGGCAAAAATTTGTTTACAGTCTTTTGTATAAAAATAATCTAACTTAAAAATCAATAAAATTCTTTTTATAAAACTTTTTATTTAAAATGTTCTTTACCTAAAATTTACTATCTTCTATGATATGCGTATGCATTCCTGTAAAATGATCCTCATGAAAATGATCACTTCCTACTCCATTAACATGATAATGGCTAGTAGTATATGATATTTGAACTTTATCATTTATCGGATTTTTTCCAATATAACATTCAATATTAAAAATATTTTTCAAATTTTCTCTATTTAATACTTTTTCTGGTGTTCCCTCATCAACAAGCTTCCCATCTTTTAATATATAAATATAATCACAAAATATAGCAGCAACATTAAGATCATGTAGAGCTGCTATTACACTTTTATCCAGATGCTTTATAAAATGTAAAAGCTGAAGTTGGTATCCAATATCTAAGTGATTTGTTGGTTCATCAAGTATTAATACAGGAGCATCTTGCACCAAAGCTCTTGCTATTAAGACTCTCTGTTTTTCCCCGCCTGATAGGTTTTTAAAATTTCTGCCTATATAATCTTTCATTCCAACTTTTTTCAACATTTCTATTGCAATATTTCTATCTTTTTTAGAATAATTTTCAAATATACTTTTATAAGGGTATCTCCCCATCTCTACTATATTTTCAATACTAAAATCAAAATCTTCTCTATCCTCTTGAGATAAAACAGCTATCTTCTTCGCTCTCTCTTTTCTATTTATCCTTTTAATATTTTTATCATCAATAAAAATATCTCCGCTGCTTGGAGCTAATACTCCATAAATATTTTTTAAAAGAGTAGATTTTCCAGCACCATTAGGGCCAATTATTCCTATGAATTTTTTTTCAGGAAATTTTATAGATATATTATCTAAAATAATTCTATCTTTCGTTCTATAAGAAAGATTTTTAATCTCTACCATTTTTCCCTCCTAAAGAAAAACTTTTTATCCCAATCATAAAAAGGAAAAAAGGTCCTCCAATAATAGAAGTTATTATTCCAATAGGAACATCTCTTGGAGGAAAAATTGTACGAGCTATTGTATCACAAAGAATTAAAAATATTGCTCCAACTAAGATTGAAAGAATTAAAAGTTTTCTATGTGAACTTCCACAAAAATATCTGCATATATGTGGAACAATAAGACCTATAAATCCTATTGATCCTGTAAGAGACACTAAAATCGAAATTAAAATAGTTGATGAAAGTATAATAATTGTTTTTATTTTTCCAATATCCATTCCAATCATTTTTGCTGTATTATCTCCCAAAAGTAAAATATCAAGTGATTTAGACAAAAGAAGAGAAAGAATAAAAACAACAGCTAGGGCAAAAAATGGTATTAATAACTCTCCCCATTTAGCTCTTCCTAAGCTTCCCATACTCCAAAAAACAGCACTTCTCACTTGATTTGAATTTTTGGCAGAATAAACTAGAATATTTGTTATAGAAGAAAAAATAGTAGAAACAGCCAAACCAGTTAATATTAATCTAACCGTTGAAATATTTTTTCCATTTTCTGTTCCAATAATAAAGACAATAATTCCACAAAGAATTGCACCAATAAAAGCTCCGCCTGTTATTCCTAAAATTCCTATACCTGCTCCGCCAAAAATAATAACTGCAACTGCTCCCGCTGACGCTCCAGAAGATATACCTAAAATATACGGATCAGCTATTGGATTTTTAGTTATACACTGCATTAAAACACCTGAAACTGCTAATCCTCCTCCAGTTATGGCAGAAAGAAGAACTCTGGGAACTCTTATTTCCCAGATAATAGCTTCTATATTCTTTTTCCATGAGACTGAGAAGATCTCTCTTTGTAAAATTTTATTACCTAAAAATTGATAAACATTTTTTATAGAAATATAACTGCTTCCAAAAGAGACTCCTATTAAAATACTTAATGCTAATAATCCCAAAAGAATCAAAAAAATTATTTTATATTTTTTTTCTTTTATTTTCATTATTTTTCATTTTCATAAAACATATTATATAATTTTCCTACTGCTTTAGAATTTCTTATTCCTGGAGCTAAATCAATAAGCCCAATCTTATAAATTCTATTATTTTTTACAGCATCCACATCTTTTAAAGCTGGATTATTTTTTAAAAATTTAATTTTTTCATCTCCTGTTATTCCAGAATAATATTCTGTAACAACTATTATTTCAGGATTTTTTTGAACAATATCTTCAAAAGAAACAGTAGCATAATCCTGTCCTAAATCTTTATAAACATTTTCTCCGCCAGCAAGTTCTATAAGATTATTTGGAAGACCAGATCCTCCAACAAAAGCTTCTCCTTCCCCTGAATCGTAAATTAATACTCTAGGTCTGTCTTTTATATCTTTTGTTTTATCAGCTGTATTTTTAACTTCATCTTTCATCTTAGCTACAACTTTTTCAGCTCTTTCAGATACTTCAAATATTTTTCCAAGAAGTATAAAATCATTATACACACTTTCAATAGTTGCATCTGGTGCTAATCCACTAGATACAAAAGGAACTACTCCTCTTTCTTCTAATTCTTCTAAAGATCCTGTAGCCTCTTCTGTTATTGACTGCTCCCATCCAGATACAAAATCTGCTTCAGTTGCTACAAATGATTCTTTTGAAATTGAATGTCCCTCTCCCATTTCTAATTCTGGTATTTTTTCATATGCTTTTTTATACTCTGGTAAAATTTCTTCATTCAACAGAGCTGTTCCTGTCATTTTGTCTTCCAATCCAAGAGCCAAAAGAGTTTCTGTCATAAATTGTGCCAGTGTCACTGCCTTTTCAGGTGATTTAGTAACTATTATTTCTTTTCTATAAACTCCATCATCAAAAATATATTTAACCGGTTCATAAGCAAAAGCTGTAGAACATACTATTAAACTTGCTGCTATTATTTTTTTTAAATACATAATTCTCCTTATAAAATATTAAAGAGAGCTGTAATAAATCAATTAATATTTGACCTATTCAGCTCCTTTTATATTAAAGTTAATATTTTCTTAAATCTAATTCTTCAAGTCCAAAAAATTCTTGCCTTAAATAAGTATGAACTTTATTTATAACTTTTTGAATATCTTGAGTAAGATTTCCAAGTATTCTGATTATAAAACCATCTTTTTCAAGAAGAGAAATTCCAAATTTTACATCTAAATCTAAATTTTTAGTTTCTTCTCTTAATTTTTTTATCAGTTCCTTATTTACTCTCTTATCTATAACCAGCATAGTTCCAAAATTTTTATATCCTTCTAAAATACCAAAACTTTGAACTTCGTATTCACTAGGAATTATTTTTAAATTATCTAAGTAAATAAGTTCTCCCCCAAGATAAAGATTTGTTTTTATTCTTGCACTTTTATATTGAAAAAGCTTTCCATCTGGAGACCAGCCTGCAGTAATTCCATCAGAATAAATAAGAGTACTTCCTTCTTCTAAATAAATATCTGTACTCTGCTCATATACTGCATCTTTATAAAGTATTACACTATCATTTATAAATTCTAGTCTGCTGTTTTTTTCAAGATACAAATTAGTATACTGTTTTGAAGGAATACTATTTTCACTTTTATATATTTTGCTGGAGGCTTGTGTTGTTAAAACAGCTTCACTGCCTTTTTCCAATTTTATATTATTTTCATAATATTCCCCCTCAATATATCCACCACCTAATTGTATAAGATAGTAACACGGAATAGTATCAGTATCAAGATATATAGCTGGAGAAATTTTGGCAGCTCCTACTGTATAACTTTTCTTTGCCCCTGTTCTCCTTGGAGTTTTTTGTAATATAAGTTCTGTATACCCAGCAAGATTATTTTTTCCTAAATCATCTATTGTGATTTTTTCTCTCATCTATTTAAGCCCCTCTA
>ENA-OWPF01000316-OWPF01000316.1-human-gut-metagenome-genome-assembly--contig:-NODE-316-length-58997-cov-9.624258_pt1 | contig 58997 bp, 60 predicted proteins | sample MGYA00248261_ERZ651840 | MGnify/ENA primary metagenome ERZ651840 (study PRJEB26924, sample SAMEA4378268) | human gut metagenome | biome: human gut; feature: human-associated habitat; material: faeces... | reverse complement strand
TAGAAGATGAAATAGATAAAATTCTTCCAAGAAATCTTTCAAAATATTTTTTTTCAAGCGGTGAAAGAATAGATTCAATGGGAAAAAGTCTGGAAAAAGGGGGAAAGAGTTCAGAATTTTCACAGGCAGTAAAAAGTTTATTGGGGCTTGCTCCATTTATAGAGGCAAAAGACCACTTAGCAGGTCTTCAAAGAAAATATAAAGAGAGTTGCCAGGATAATGGAGATAAAGAGGTAGATGAATTAAATAAAGAAATTTATAAATATAAAGAACATTTAAGGCAAAATAATATTAAATTAGATGAAATAGAAAAATTACTGGAAGCTAAACATAAAATAATAGAAATCAGTTCAAAGGAATTATCTAAATATGAAGAAAGCAAAAAAAATATAGAAAAATTAAAAGACTTTGAAAAAATGAAAGAAAATGATGAAAAAATAAAACTGGGCTATGAAAAAGATATAATAAAACTGATAAATAAAGAATTATTAAATTTTATGAGCCGGTGTTATATAAAAAAAGCAAAAGAATTATTGGAAAAATATGATTATGCTGATAAAGATATTCCAAATCTTCACAGTAAGACAATAGATTATTTAATAAAAAGAGGGTATTGCTTATGCGGGCATAAAATAGTGGAGGGTTCGGAAGAATATAAAACTTTAATAAAATTAAAAGATGACTTGCCACCTAACTCAATAGGAATAAGTGTAAGTAATTTTATAAAAGATTCAAAAAGAAAAATTTCAAATAATGATTTTTATGAAGAGATAAAAAATAAATATGGAAATATAAAACAGACTGAAGAAAGAATTTTTTCTCATGAAGACATAATATTTGCTATACAAAAAGAACTTACAGGAAGAAATCTTCAAGGAAAAATAAGAGAACTGTCAGATGATATAGCCAATGCTAAAATAGATATCAGAAAATATTCTTCAGAAAGAGATAAAAAAAGAGATTTTAAAAGTAAATGTGAAGTGGTTTTAAAAAGCAAGGAAAATAAACTGGAAAAAATTTTGGCAAAATATGCTGAAAATAGAAAAATTTTAAATTATAAAAAATATGTAGATACTATACTTGAAGAAATTACAGAAACTTTAGAAAAAAAAGAAAGAGAATTGAGAGATAATTTAGAAAGAGAAGTTGATAAAATATTTAACTCAATATATATCGGTGGACTTCATATTTCTATTGATGAAAAATATAATATTTCCACAACTGAAAATATAAATATTTCAACAGGACAAAGTCAGGCAATAATTTTGTCTTTTATAGCAGGAATTATAAAACTTGCAAAAATTAATATGAACGAAGATAAAGATGAAATTTATACACAGGCTTATCCGCTGGTAATGGACGCCCCTCTTTCTGTTTTTGATAAGACGGTTATAAAAAATATTTGTGAGCTTATTCCTAATATTGCAGAACAGGTGATTGTTTTTATAAAAGATACAGATGGGGAGATAGCGGAAAAATATATGCAAAGTAAAATAGGTATGAAAGCTAAACTTATAAAAATAAATGAACATCATACAAAAATAGAGGAGTAAAAAATGAATGAAGAATTTTTTAAAAGAGATTATTTTATTTATGGAGAACACAGTAGGCAGCTAACAGCATTAAAAAATGACAGAGCGGAAGAAGAAGATAAAAAATTGTTTAACAGAAATTTAGATATATTTTTATTAGCTCCCATGGTTGGATTTATTTATAGAAGAAAAGCAGAGAAAGATAAAAATACAGAACCTAAAACAACTATCAATTCATCTCAATTAATAAATGAAAAAGAAAGAATAGAATATAATTACCAACTTATAATGCTTTTAGATGAAAAAAATGAAGAAGATTTTAATAAAAGAGTTGATAAAGCATTTAGATATTCTGATGAAAAAGATTTAGAGCTTTTTAATTCTTATGTAAGAGGTGGAATAGAAATTTTATATGAAGAAATAATAAAAAAATCTCCTACATCAGAAAATTATATAGAAAATTTTTATAAATTTATAGATGAATTTCAGGCAGTTTATGGAGAAAAAGATTGTGAAACTGTATTTAAAATGTATTAAAATTATAAGAATTAAAATATTTTTAAAAAAATTTGCTTTTCCCTATTGATTATTTCCAATTTATGAGCTATATACAATATTAGATAGAGAAATTTCTACACAAAATATTAATACGGAGGGAAGCACTATGAAAAACTATACTACTGATAAAATCAGAAACGTCAGCTTTTTAGGTCACAGAGGTTCAGGAAAAACATCTTTGGTTGAAGCATTACTTTTTGCAGCAAACGTTACAAGTAAAATGGGAAGTATAGAAAAAGGAAATACTATTTCCGATTACGACGACGAAGAAATAAATAGAGGCTTTTCAATAAACACATCTGTTGTTTCTCTGGACTACCAAGAAAAAATATTTAATATTTTGGACACACCTGGATATTTTGATTTTTCTGGAGAAGTTATTTCTGCACTTGCTGTAACAGGGGGAGCAGTAATCGTTCTTGATGCAAGTTCTGGAATAGAAGTTGGAACAGAAAAAGCATGGAGAATGTTAGAAGAAAGAAAACTTCCAAGAATTTTATTTATAAATAAAATGGATAAAGGAGCAGTAAACTATAAAAAAATTATTCTTGATATGAAAGAAAAATTTGGTAAAAAAGTTGCCCCTTTCTGTATTCCTTTAGGAGAAGGAGAAAACTTTGAAGGATTTATAAATGTTATAGAAAAAAAATGCAGAGTATTTAATGGAGAATGCTGTGTTGATAAAGAATTAGTTCCACATGAAGATTTTGAAGATGTAAGAAATCTTCTTCTTGAAGCTGTTGCAGAAACAAGTGAAGAAGCAATGGAAAAATTCTTTAATGGTGAAGATTTTACAGAAGAAGAAATTAAAGCAGGATTACGTAAAGGAGTTTTAAATGGAGATGTTGTTCCTGTTCTTGTAGGATCTGCTGCAAATCTTATAGGTGTTCATACATTATTTGATATGATGTTTAACTATATGCCTACTCCAGAAGAATCAAGAGGCGGAATAGTTTATGGTAAAAATCCTGACACTCAAGAGAAAGTTGAAAGAAGAGTAAGTACAGATGAACCGTTCTCAGCCTTTGTATTTAAAACAATAGTTGACCCATTTATCGGAAAAATATCTTTATTCAGAGTAGTTTCTGGAAGTCTTACAAAAGATATGGAAGTTTTAAATGCAACTCAAGGAAGAAAAGAAAGAATATCAAACTTATACTTTGTAAGAGGTATTAAACAGAGAGATACAGACAGAGTTGTGGCAGGAGACATTGCAGCAACAACTAAAATTCAAGATTTAAAAACAGGTGATACAATTTGTGATAAAGCAAATCCGATAGTTTATAAAAAAGTGCCATTCCCTAAACCTTGTTTATATATGAATATTATACCTGTTAAAAAATCTGATGATGATAAAATAAGTTTGGCTATTCAAAAACTTATAGAAGAAGATCCAAGTCTTACTGTTATAAGAAATACTGAAACAAAAGAACTTCTTATCGGTGGACAAGGTAAAAAGCATTTAGAAATAGTTGTATCAAAACTATATAATAAATTCCAAGTACAGGCTACACTAAGTGTGCCAAAAATAGCTTACAGAGAAACTATAAGAAAAGAAGTTTCTGTGCAGGGAAAACATAAAAAACAATCTGGAGGAGCTGGACAATACGGAGACGTATTTATTAAATTTGAACCTCTTTATGATAAAGAATTTGAATTCGTTGATAACATAAAAGGTGGAGTTGTTCCTAGACAATATCTTCCAGCTGTTGAAAAAGGTCTTCATGAAGCAGCTAAAAAAGGATTCCTTGCTGGATACCCTGTAATTAATTTCAAAGCAACTTTATATGATGGATCTTATCACCCTGTTGATTCAAATGAATTATCATTTAAACAGGCTGCAATTTTAGCATTTAGAAAAGCAGTTGAACAGGCATCGTCTGTTATCCTAGAACCTGTTGTAAAAATGGAAATAGTTGTTCCTGAGGAATATACAGGAGATATTATGGGAGACATGAATAAGAGAAGAGGAAAAATTTTAGGAATGGATCCTATGGATTACAGTGAACAGAAAATAACTGTTGAAGTTCCTCATAAAGAAGTTTTAGGATATGCGACAGATCTTAAATCTTTAACTCAAGGAAGAGGAAGATTTGAATTTGAATTTGTAAGATATGATTATGCTCCAGATGAAGTAGCAGCAAAAATAATAGCTGAAGCAAAAGCAAACGAATAGTAGTAGTTTTTTCATAGTTAAAAGCCCTGACATAATGTTGGGGCTTTTATAATATAATTTAAAGTGTATAAGTTTTAACAGCAGTTTGACAAAGAAACTTTTATAAATTAAAATATACTTAGTAAAAATATAAAACAAGGAGAATATAAAAATGAATTTTTTAACAATGGATATAAATATTGCATACAGTATGATTAATATGAAACTGAGAGATTTTTATTCCTCTTTAGATGATTTATGTGAGGATATGGATATAAGCAAGGGAGAACTTACAGAGCATTTTGAAAACAATGGATATATTTATAATGAAAATACAAATCAATTTACTGTTAAATAATTTAAAATTATAAAATGTAAAAAAATATATCAAAAATTTCAAAATATGATGACTTTTATTAGAAAGTTAACTTAGATTTATTTTATTTTTTATTTTTCATTGACAAAAAACAAATATAATGAAAAAATAGAAATATAGTTTCAAATTAGGTATAAAATTTAAGGAGGAATTTTAATATGGCAAACAGATTTGTATTAAACAAAATTTCATATCATGGAAAAGGGGCAATAGCTCATATTGTAGAAGAAGTTAAAGCAAGAGAATTAAAAAAAGCATTTGTATGTTCTGACCCAGATTTAATAAAATTTAACGTTACTAAAAAAGTAACTGATTTATTAGAAAAAGAAGGGCTTGCATATGAAGTATACAGTGAAATAAAAGCAAACCCAACAATAGAAAATGTTCAAACTGGAGTTGAAGCATTTAAAAAATCAGGAGCAGATTATATAATTGCAATCGGTGGAGGATCTTCAATAGATACTGCCAAAGCTGTTGGAATTATAGCAACAAACCCTGAATTTGCTGATGTAAGAAGTCTTGAAGGAGTTGCACCAACTAAAAACGATGCAGTTCTTACAATAGCAGTGCCTACAACAGCAGGAACAGCAGCTGAAGTAACAATAAACTATGTTATAACAGATGTAGAAAAAAATAGAAAATTTGTATGTGTTGACCCTCACGATATTCCTCTTATTGCAGTTATAGATTCTGATATGATGTCATCTATGCCTAAAGGACTTACAGCTGCAACAGGAATGGATGCTCTTACTCATGCAATAGAAGGATATATTACAAAAGGAGCTTGGGAACTTTCTGATATGTTCCATTTAAAAGCTATTGAACTTATTTCTAAATCTTTAAGAGGAGCTGTTGAAAATACAGAAGAGGGAAGAGAAGGAATGGCTCTAGGACAATATGTAGCAGGAATGGGATTCTCTAACGTAGGTCTTGGAATAGTTCACTCTATGGCTCACCCTTTAGGAGCTTTCTATGATACTCCTCACGGAATAGCAAATGCAATAATTCTTCCAACTGTAATGGAATATAATGCTGAAAGTACAGGAGAAAAATACAGAGAAATAGCAAGAGCTATGGGAGTTAAAAATGTTGACAGCATGACACAGGAAGAATATAGAAAAGCCGCTGTAGATGCAGTTAAAAAACTTTCTGAAGATGTAGGAATTGCTCCAAATCTTGTTGGAATAGTTAAAGAAGAAGACATTCCTGCACTTGCACAATCAGCTTTTGATGATGCCTGCCGTCCAGGAAATCCAAAAGATACATCTGTAGAAGAAATTGCTGCTCTTTACAGAAAACTTATCTAATAGTATTACTTTATAATATGAATTTAAAAAAGGATTGTTACAGATTTATTATCTGTACAGTCCTTTTTATTTTTAAGGAATAGTAACTTATTCTATGCCGTTACAAAAAATAAAAAAAGCCCCATTTTTGGGGGGAGGTATGAGGTTTCTACTTACTGAACCACTCGTCAAACCACTTAGTTAAAAGCCAGCAGATCAGCCCACTAAGCAGCTGAACAAGAAAATCTTTTAATAGCTCCATTCAGACTACCTCCATCAATTTACAGTCTTCTGTCCATAAGGTTCGTTACTCCTTATAAACATGAAACAAGCCTCCACCGAAGTGAAAGCCTGTATCATAACGAATTTTTATACTGTAAACTGATGGAATACTCCCCCTTTAATGGGTTGTATCTTGTATATAAATTATAACTTTTTTATTATAAAAAGTCAATTTATAATAATTTAATCACGAAGAGCAAGCGGCATAAGTACATATAAATAACTGTCATTTCCATATTCTGTCATTGCAAACATAGAAGATGAATTTTTCCCTTTTATAATAATATTATTTGAAATATTATTTAAAAATTCTAAAAGGAATTTTGTGTTTAAAGAACCTTTAAAATCTTCTCCTTCTTTAAGCATATTTACTTTTTGAGTAATTTTTCCTTTTCCAGAATAAGTTTTTATCACAAGAGTTTTATTTTTAAAATCAAAGACAGCTCCATATTTTGTTTCAAAACTTGTTTTAGCAACAGTCATAACTTTTTTCAAAGCACTTTTAAATTCATTTGTATTAAATTCCATAATTTTATCAAAATTATTATAATTTAATATAGCCTTAAAATCAGGGAATGGTACATCTATAGTTCTTGTAGAAAAATATGTTCCATTCCATAAGAAGATAAGCATATTGTCACTGAAACCTATTGTGATTTCTTCGTCAACATCTTTAAGAAGTTTTATAACTGCATTGACACTTTCTAATGGAACAGAAAATTCTTTTTCAAGTGAACAGCTTATATCTTTTTTCATATAAGTAAGTCTATAGGAATCTGTTGAAACAAATTCAGTATATTTATTCTTGAAAAGTATTCTTATGCAGTTAAGAGCCAAATTTTCTGGAAGAGGATGAGCAGAAAATTTTGATTTTTCAAGTCCATCCACAAAAATTTCTCTTTGAGCCTTTGTAATTTCTAAAGGAAGCATTTCTTTTACATTTGGATAGCCTTCGCTGTTAAGAACTACAAATTCAGCCTGATGAACTTTTAAACTGCTGTCAGCAAAAGAAACTTCTATACTTTCTTCTTCAAGAAGTTTTACATATTCTAAAATAAGCTGAGGTTTAACAATTACTTCTCCCTCTTCTTTAATATCTCCTTCAACAGTTTTAATAAGAGTTGCTTCAAGATTTGTTCCTGTAAAAATTATTTTTTCGTCTTTTACTTCTATTTTAAGTCCAGCTAATATTGGTTTTATCGGATTATCTTTTAATATAAGAGTAAAATCTGAAAGAGTATTTGCAAAAATTTCTCTATTTATAGTAAATTTCATATTTCCTCCAAATTATTTAATTGTATTTAACTATATGATTATACATTATTATTCATGTTAACACAAGTAAAATCAGTTGTGCATTTTAATTTCTTCCCAATATTTATTTTGAAGTTCAAGTGTCGGAGTTGTGTCTTTTAAAAGTTCTGCATTTTCTAAATCTTCAAGTGTAAATAAAGGTTCTTCTTCCATAAATTCAACCGCTGGGACATTTATTGAAGGAAGCATAAGATAATCTGCTACAAGAGCATAAATTTCAGGTCTGTGAATAAATTCAATAAATTTATGAGCATTTTCCTTATTTTTTGAAGATTCTAAAATAACAAAAGAATCTATTGAAGCAGATCCTCCTTTTTGAGGAACAACAAAATCTGTATGTTCAAGCTGTTTATCAGAAAGTTCCATATATATATTTTCAGCATATCCTTGAACTACCCAGAAATCTCCACTGGCAAAGTTTTTACCAAAAGATTCAGAGTCAAATTTTGCAATATTATTTTTCCAGCCGATAATTCTTTCAGCAGCTTTTTTCATTCCCTCTTCACTGTCAGTGTCCTGTGGGTATCCTTCCATTCCAAGCCCTGCAATCAAAACTTCTTTCATATCGTCTAAAAGAGACATTCTTCCTTTTAAGTCGCTTCTTTCGTAGATGCTGTAATCTTTTGTATAGTCAGGAACTTTTTCTGTGTTCACTGCTATTATAGTAGCACTCATTGTGTAAGGAACGGCATATTCATTTCCTTTGTCAAAACTTTCAAGTTTTTTAAGAACTCTTTTATCTATATTATTATATGTAGAAATTTTACTTTTATCAATTTTTGAAAGCATTTTTTCATTCATCATAATTTCTGCATAATCTGGAGATGGAACGACAATGTCATATCCGACAGCACCAGCTTTTAATTTTGTAAACATTTCTTCATTTGTAGAATAAATATCTTCTATAACTTTTATTCCTGTTTCTTCCTCAAATTTTTCAAATATTTCTGTAGGGATATATTCAGCCCAAGAATAAAGATATACTGCATTTTTATAATCGGATTTTGGTGCAGTTTCAGTTTCTTCACTTTTTCCACATCCCATAAGAGCAAAAGCTATTAAAGGAACAGTGAAATATTTTTTTATTGTATTTTTCATCTTAAATTTTTTCATTTTTATTATTAAATCCTCCCAAAAAATTAATCACTCATTAAAATGATATTCTATTTGCTTATTTAAGTCAAGATAAATATTATATGGATAAAAACTTGTAAGTATAGTATAATAACAAAGAGGTTTTAGAAAAATGGAGGATAAAAATGTTATATATAGATAGTAAAGAAAATAACAGTTTTAAAAAAATAAAAAAATACAGAACAAAAAAATATAGAGATAAAGATAAAAGATTTTTAGCAGAGGGAACAAAGTTTTTAGACTTTGATACAGTGCCAGAATATATAATTATTGATGAAGAATATTCAGAAAATAAAGAAATTATGAAAAAGGTTGAAAAATTTGAAACAAGTGAAAAGTTAGTTCTTTCACAGGGACTTTTTTCTCAGCTGACTTCTCAAGAAAATTCTCAAGGGATAATTTTAGTTTATAAATATGAAGAAAAAAATCTTGAAAATGCTGGAGATAATGTTATTGTTTTAGACAGAGTAGGAGATCCCGGAAATTTAGGAACTATTATAAGAACTGTTGATGCAGCTGGATTTAAAGATATAATCCTTACTAAGGGAAGCGTTGACTGTTATAATGAAAAAGTTATAAGAAGCACTATGGGATCAATTTTTAATGTAAACTTATATTATGCTGAAGAAGAGAAACTTTTAAATTTTTTAAAAGAAAAAGAATATAAAATAATTTCCACAGTATTAAGTGATGATTGTATACCATATACAGAAATGAAGCTTGAAAAAAGAAATGCAGTTGTTTTTGGAAATGAAGGAAGTGGAATAGGAGAAAATATTATAAAAAATTCCCATGAAAAAGTTATAATTCCAATTTATGGAACAGCTGAATCTTTAAATGTTGCAATGGCTTGCGGAATTATAATATATAAATGCAGAGAACTTTATAAATAAAAAAAGGTATCATTTGATTGATACCTTTCCCTTCTTTGCTTTTACTTTCGATTATTCTTCAGTGAATTCTTCTTTACCTAATCCACATACTGGACATACCCAGTCAGCTGGTAAATCTTCAAAAGCTGTTCCTGGAGCTATTCCGTTATCAGGATCTCCTACAGCTGGATCGTATTCGTATCCACAAGGTCCACATATCCATTTTTTCATAAAAAAGCACCTCCGTATAAAATTTAGAAATTATTTATTTCTCTTTTTTATATGACGACAAATTTATTACAAAAGTTTATTAAATTTAATTGTCTACCATATCTGTATTCTAATTATAGCACACTTTTGAATTATTTGCAAATATCTATCCATTCCCCTTTTGTAATTTTTTCTAGAAGGTCAACTGAGATTTTTACTGCTGAATGAGGAGTTCCTCCAGCAGGGTAGACAATATCAAATTCTTTTAAAGTTTTATCAAGATAAATTTTTAAAGGCTTTTTAAGACCAAAAGGACATACACCTCCGGGTTCGTGTCCTGTCTCCTCAACAACATCTTTTATCATTACAGCTTTTTCATGAAAAAGTCCTTTAAACTTTTGATTATCAATTTTTGCAGTTCCCTTTGTAAGAATTAAAATACATTCCCCATTTTTAAATTGAAATCCCATTGTTTTGGCAATTTCGTCTTCCTCAATTCCAAATGCCTTTGCAGCATTAGCTACAGTATCTGTAATTTTATCAGTTTCTGTTACTTCTAATGGAAGATTATTTTCTTTAAAATAATTTTTTACACTTTCCAGACTCATATTATCACCTGCTTTTTATATTTTTAATTAGATAAAAGTTACAAAAGGATATTGTAAAATTTTTGTTAAAAATAATTATAGCAGAAAAATATTGAAAAATAAAGATTTTATAATAAATTTCTTTATTGCCTCTTGCATTTCATAAAATCTGGGGTATAATTAAGGTAACAATACAATTATGGGAGATGTAAACATGACATTTGAAGAATTAATGGGATTTAACGGTCAGCCTGTGACAGAAGAACAGCTTGAAGAAATAAGAGAATGTGACCTTGTTGAAGATATTGACGATATTGGATTAAGTCCAATGTATCCAGAACTTCACTGGTATATAATCACTCTTACAAACAGACAAGAGATAAATGTTTTTGCATAATCCAACAATAAATTTTAAAGCAAATCTTTTTTAAATACATAAAACATAATAACACAAAGTAATGAGGAGGTAACACAAATGGCCAATCAATACAATGCAAATGGAAAAAAAGAAGGTTTATGGGTTAAGTATTATGAAAATGGAGCTGTAAAAGAGGAAAAAAATTATGTAAACGGTGTGAGAGAAGGAGAATATAAATGTTATTATCCTAATGGAAACATCGAAACTAAAAAATATTATAAAAACGGAAATCTTCATGGAGTTTATGAAACTTTCCTTTCAAATGGTGCAAGAGATACTGTGTATCATTTAATTAATGGAGAAATCATAGGGAGATATGAAGCATTTTATCCAAACGGACAAACTAAAAAATTAGTTGAACATGTAAATAACTGGACAACAACTACAAATATAAAATTTTATCCTGATGGAAAAGTTCAATGTGATTTAAACTATAAAGATGGAAAATTATTTGGTCCATATAAAGAATATTATCCAAACGGACAGCTTTATATAAGTGCTGTTTATACTGACGGCGGAGTTCTTGATGGTCCATACAAAGAATATGATGAAAATGGAAATATCGTAAAAGACTGCATATATAAAAATGGCAAAATAGAGTAAAAAACCTCAATCATTCTTTTGTGAAATAAAATTAAAAAAGAGAAAATAAAAGAAGAGAGATTAAAATGTCCCTCTTCTTTTTATATTTCTTCTAAATTATTATCTGCTTTGGAAAACTCTTAGTTTTATAAATTCAGAAACAATATCTTTTCCAGCTTCATGTTCCAACACTTCATTAACAATATCAGCAAATGATACTTTTACTACTCTGTCTGTTCCACAGTCATCAGTAACAGTTATACCATTTTCATCAGTTGTAAAAGTTACAATGTGAGGACATTCTGTATATTTTTCATCACCTAATAGTAAATAATTTAATTTTTGATTTAAATCTTTGTTCATACTCTCCTCCTTATGTGAATAACTTTAATAAACTACTTTTTTCATATTTATAATTATATCATATTTTGTTTAATTTTAAAACGAATTTTTTTATTTTTTATGTTATTGTATAAAAATTTTTTCTATCTTTCATATATAATTTTAATTTAATAATTTTAAAAAATTAAAAATATTTTTGGAAAATATGAAAATATCATGATATTATATTTGTACAAAATATTTTTCAGGAGGAAAAAATGACAACAACATTTATTTACAGTCTTGGTCTTTTGAGCTTGTTTCTTCTTGTGGGGGTAATACTAAGAGGAAAAATAAAATTTTTACAGAATATTTTTCTTCCCTCTTCAGTGATAGGAGGATTTCTGCTCCTTATGCTCCCTGTACCAAAAGAATATATAAATATTTATTCAAAAATACCGGGAATTCTTATTGTACCTATTGTAGCTTCAATACCTTTGGGGCTTAATCTTTCAGGAAAAAAAGAGAGAATGAGAACAGTTCTTCCACATGGTCTTATTATGATGGGAGTAACAATGGTACAGATTATGGCGGGAATTATTTCATATCTTATCTTTAAAAATATAATTCCAGATCTTTACTCTATTTTTGGTGCAGAACTTGAATTTGCATTTGCAGGAGGACATGGAACAATAGGAATGCTTTCAAATATGCTGAAGGAAAGAAATCTTTCATATTGGAATATTTCACAGGGAGTAGGTTCAGCTATTGCCACTTTTGGTCTTGTTGGTGGAATACTTTTAGGAATGGTTATAATAAATATTGGGGCAAGGAAAAAAATGTGCGGTTATATTGAAAAGCCAGAAAATATTCCAACAGCTTTAAAGAAAGGTTATGAAAAAGATATTTCAAAACAAAATTACATAGGGAGGGAAACAACTCTTTCAACTTCTGTGGATACTTTAGCATTTCATGCTGCACTTATACTTACAGTAACAGCTCTTTCGTATTTTGTTTACAATTTTATAAAAATTAATAATATTATATATCTTAAAAGTATAGCTGTATGGACTTATGCAATTTTATTTATGTTTATTGTATGGGGAGTGATGTGTAAATTAAAACTTCAATATCTAGTTGACAGCAGAGTAAAGGGAAAACTTTCTGGAATGCTTACTGAATATGCAATTATAGCAGCTGTTGCAAGTATGCCGTTAAAAATTATAGCTGAATATATTGTGCCTATAATTTTTGTATCAGTTTTAGGATTTCTTATGACTTTTTTGTATATTTTTATTTTCAGCAGACTTTATATAAAAGAAGATTGGTTTGAACATGCTGTTATAAGTTTTGGAATGAATACAGGAATTTTTATAACAGGACTTCTTCTTTTAAGAGTATGTGATCCAGAACTTAAGAGTTCTGCTTTTGCAGATCATACATTATGTTATGCAGCAACATCATGGAGCTTTGTTATCGTAGGTATTTTATTAGATATCTGGATTGTAAAAGGAGCTTTTGTTTCTCTTATAATAACTTTAATTTTATTTTTAATTTTTACAGTTCTTATTCCGTTGAGTGTAATAAAAAATCAGAAAGCTTGATATTTTGAATAAAAAGATTTATAATAAAATTGGCTGGAGATTTGGGAGATGATTTATATGAAAGAACATAAATACGTAAACTTTAATCAGGAAGCTGATGTACATTATATCATCAACAAATACCACAAGAAAGAACATGAGGCTGTAAAAGAATATCTTGAAACTTTAAAAGGTCAAAAGAATCTTACTCATGATGATGTATTTGCCATGATAGAAAAAAATTTAAAATTTAAAAAAATAAGTAAATAACAGGTTATTTTGATAAATTTAAAGAAATTTTTTAATATAACTCCAACCATAAAAAGACGATTAGAATTAAATCTAACCGTCTTTTTCTTTTTAGATAATAATTTTAAAATAAGATACCTTTTTAATATTATTCTATAATCAAAAAATTTATGCTATAATATTCATATAAAAATAAAATTAAAGAGGTGTATTAATATAGAAAACAGAGAAGAGAGAATAAAAAATAAATTTTTAGGAGCTCACATGAGTACCCAAGGTGGAGTTTCACAGGCGTTTTTAAATGCAGAAGAGATAGGAGCAAGAGCATTTGCAATTTTTACAAAAAATCAGAGAAGATGGGATTCAAAACCTCTTGAAGAAAAAGAAATAAAAAAATTTAAAGAACTTATGAAAGAGTCTGGAATATCTCCAGAATATATTCTTCCACATAATAGTTATCTTCACAATCTTGGAAGCGGAGATGCTGAAAAAAGAGAAAAATCTTTAAATGGATTTATAGATGAAATGGAAAGATGTAATCAGCTTGGACTTAAATATCTTAACATGCACCCAGGAAGTCATCTTAATGAGATTTCTCCTGAAGAGTGTATAAAACTTATAGCAGATTCAATAAATACTGCTCATAAAAAAGTGCCGAATGTTGTAGTTGTTCTCGAAACTACAGCTGGTCAGGGAAGTAATATGGGAAGCAGATTTGAAGAAATTTCTGAAATTATAAATCTTGTAGAAGACAAATCAAGAATAGGTGTCTGTATTGATACCTGTCACACTCTTGCAGCAGGTTATGAATTAAAAGATGAAGAGGGATATGAAAATACAATGAATCAGTTTGAAAAAATAATTGGTTTCAAATATCTTAAAGGGATTCATCTTAATGACAGCAAATTTGATACAGGGTCAAGAAAAGACAGACATGACAGTATAGGAAAAGGTGTTCTTGGAGAAGAATTTTTTATAAGATTTATGAATGATAAAAGATTTGATAACATTCCTATAATCTTGGAAACTATTGACAGCAGTATATGGAAACAAGAAATAGAATATTTATATAGTCTAATAAAGTAAATAAAGAGAAATAAAAACTTTAACTATGATTTTATGCAATCACTACTTGATTATTATTTAATTTAGGAGGAAGTTTTATGAAAAAGTTTCTTTTTGTTTTTAGTTTGCTTTTGGTATCTTACACAGATGGAAAAGCAATACCAAAAGAAAAAATTATACCTGCTGTTCAAGAAAAAGTATCAGACTCTTTGAAATTAGGTAAAAAATATTTAGATGAAAATAATCTAAAAGAGGCTGAAAAATATTTACAAATCGCTGCTAAAGAAGACAATACTGAAGCTCAATATATTTTAGGAATTGTATACACAAGAAAAAATGACATAAAATCAGCAGAAAAATATTACAAATTAGCTGCCGGCAAAGGAGATATGTGGGCTATGAATAATTTAGGAAGATTATATGAAGAACAAGAAAAATATAAACTTGCTGAAAAGTGTTATATATCAGCCTCAGAAAAAGGTGATCTCTTTGCTGAGTATAACTTAGGCGGATTATACTATAAGCAGGGAAACAGAAAACTTGCTATAAAATATTTTAAACGTGCAGCTGATGCTGGAAGTGTTCATTCGCAATTTATTTTAGGAAATCTATATGCTGAAGATAAAAAAAATAAAGCTGCAAAAAAATATTATAAAATGGCTGCTGACAATGGGAATATTGATGCTCAAAATAATTTAGGAGTTTTATACGAAGAAGAAAATAAACTAGAGTTAGCAGAAAAATATTATAAGATGGCAGCTGATAAAAATAATTTTGATGCGTGTTATAATTTAGGAGTTTTTTATGAAAACCAAGATAAATTTGAACTAGCAGAAAAATATTTAAAAATCTGTGCTGACAGCGGAGATACAAAGTCTCAAAGAAAATTAGGAAATCTTTATTATTTTGAGTTAGGAAAATCTGACTTGGCAGAAAAGTATCTTAAAATGGCAGCAGAAGATAATGATATAGAATCATTAAAAGCATTAGGAATATTTTATTATAATCAATGGGATTATAAATCTGCAGAAAAATATTTTAAACCTGTGGCAGAAAAGGGAGATGTGAAAAGTCAAGCATTTTTGGCATCTATATATAACAATTTGAAGAAAACAGATTTAGCAAAAAAATATTATAAAATTGCTGCTGATAACGGAGATATAAGCTCTCAGTATTATTTGGCCTGTATGTATGAGGAAGAGGGAAAATTGAATTTAGCAGCAAAATACTTTTTAAAAGTATCTCAACATAAAGATAAGAAAATTGTGGAAAAATATATGACAGAGGAAGAGATAGAAAAACTGCATAAATTAATTAAAGAAAAAATAGTAAATCTTGATGATTTAGAGGAGAAGTGATATTATGGATTTTATGACTAGAAGAAGTATAAGAAAATATAAAGATATGCCTGTGGAAAAAGAAAAGATTGATGAAATTTTAAAAGCGGCACTTCTTGCACCAACAGGAAGAAATTCTCGTCCATGTGAATTTGTAGTTGTTGATGATAAAAATCTTATAAAAGAAATAGCAGGACTTAGAGAACATGGTTCAACTTTTGCAAAAGATGCCCCTCTTCTTATAGGTGTTATGGGTGAGATTGGAAAATCAACAACACTTCTTGCTGATTGTTCAATAGCTGCTTTTGCAATGCAGGTGAAAGCACATGAGCTTGGACTTGGAACTTGCTGGGTACATGTAAATGAAAGAACTGCTCCAGACGGCAGAACTTCTGAAGAATTTTTTAGAGATTTAGTTGGAGCTCCGGATAAATTTACTGTAATGTGTCTTATAGCTGTGGGATATCCAAATGAAGAAAAACCTGTTTATACTAAAAAAGATATAAATTGGGATAAGATTTCATATAATAAATATGGAAACAGATAAATTTTAAATATGAATTACAAATTATAAAAAATAATAAAATCCTCTTTCTGCTATAGAAAGAGGATTTTTATATTACTGTCTGTTCAATTTTTTTACTGCACGGAAAAGTTCTTTATTATTTTCAAGCTTTTTAAATTTACTTAAAAACCAATTCATTTTTTCTTCATCAAGATTAAGTTCTTCCATTATATAATTTTCCAATCTTGCAACCTCTCCAGGAAGAAGTTTGCTTTTTGTGGAGTTGTTTATCTCTTCGATTGTTTTATCACCTTGAAGATAAGCAATTATTTTTTTCCAATTGTCTAAAAGCTCAACTTTTCTTACAAGCATTACAAGAGTATAATTAAGTTCCGGGATTTCAGAATATCCTCTTCTTTTTAGAAAAGTTCTTACTTCATCTCCTGATCTTTCTGTTTCACTTAAAATTTCTCCAGCTTTTTTAGTGTTCATAATCTTCGGCATTTTAGAAGTTCTTCCTCTGCTTCTAAGATATTTTGATATTGGGATAACTTTACTTTCATGGTAAAATTCTATAGCAAATTCATTAAAAGTCATTCCTTCAGGTATTTTTCCTTCTTCAATATAATCTATATATTCATCAACTTTTTTAAAATCAACCATTTGTGTCTCTCCTTTTTAATAACGTTATATTAATTATACATGATAAAAATCAAATTCACAACAGATTTATTACTTTAGCGATATATGGTATAATCAATGTATAATGTGAAAGGAGAATTTTAATGAGACTTGATAAATATTTAGTTGAATGTGGAATTGGGAGCAGAAAAGAAGTAAAAAAAATTATTGACGGAAAATTGGTTTCTGTTAATGATAAAATCATTTCTTCTCCAAAAGAAAATATTGATGAAGAAAAAGATACAGTGAAATGCAGAGATGAAATTATAAAATATAAAAAATTCCGATATTATATTTTAAATAAAAAAAGTGGGTATATAACAGCAGTTGATGATCCAAGAGACAAAACTGTTATGGATCTTCTTCCTGAATGGGTAATAAAAAAAGATCTTGCTCCTGTTGGAAGACTTGATAAAGATACAGAGGGACTTCTTCTTCTTACAAATGACGGACAGCTTAATCACAGACTTCTTTCTCCAAAAAGTCATGTGGATAAAACTTATTATGCTGAACTTGAAAAAAATATTTCTGAAGATGATTTGGAAAAATTAAGAAATGGTGTTGATATTGGAGGATATATGACAATGCCTGCTCTTGCAGAAAAAATTGAAGATAAGAAAATTCATCTTACAATAAAAGAAGGAAAATTCCATCAAGTAAAAAAAATGCTGGAAGCAGTAGAGAATAAAGTTGTATATTTGAAAAGAATTTCTTTCGGAAATTTAAAATTAAATGATATGGAACTTGGAGAAGTCAGAGAAGTAAATTTAGAAGATATTATATAATTTTTTATAATATTTAATAGGACTTTTAATTAAAAAATGAAAAAGGAGGGATAATCTTGGATTTTGATTTGATAAATAGGAACAGCAGTGAAGTAACAGTCAGGCGACGTAAAAAGAGAGAAAAAGAAAATAAGAAATCTATATTTGAAATTTATAGAAGCGAAAAAACAATGAAAGATTATCTTTTCTATCTGAATGATTTTTTACTTTTTGTATATGATAACGGCGAGCCTATACAGAGAGATGAAATTGTAGAATTAATGTCTGATATTACAGAAGAAGATGTTGAAGACTACCTTTCTCATCTTCTATATGAAAGGAATTTAAAAAAGACATCTGTGAATAAAATTATTTCAGCTCTTAAATCTCTATACAATGAACTTGAAAAGCATGGTATAAAAAATCCTTTTAAATTTGTAAAACTTTTCAAGACTGCCAGAAATATAGATAATATTTTAAAAGTTTCTTTTGAAGATATTAAAAATATTTTAAATACTTACAAAGTGTATGGGGAAAAGGAATATAGGAATACAATAATTCTTTACACTCTTTTCTATACAGGAATGAGAAGTCAAGAATTAATAAATGTCCGATACAATAATATTCTTAAAAGAGATAATGATTATTTTATAAAATTGGAAAAAACAAAAAGCGGAAGAGAACAATATAAACCTGTTCACGATATTCTTGTGAAAAAACTTTTAGAATATAAAAATTTTGTGATGAATATGTATAATTTTTCAGAGGAAGAAATGGAAGAGAAATTTGTTTTTCCAAGTTCATTTGAAAAAAACAGCCAGCTTTCTTATAAGGCTCTTTACAATATAATTCAAGAAATGGGAAAATCAGTGGGTATGGATATCAGCCCGCATAACATAAGACATGCTATTGCAACAGAACTTTCTGCAAATGGAGCTGATATTTTAGAAATTAGAGATTTCTTAGGTCATGCTGATACTCGGGTAACTGAAATTTATATAAATGCAAAAAATATTTTAGATAAAAAGGTAATTTCAAAATTACCTGACTATTTACAAGAAGAATAAAAACAGAACGCTAATTTCATATAATTATAAATTATTAAAAATAATTTAACATAAAAATAATTATTATTTTAAAAATAAAATCAGATATAATTAATATTATATGTATCTTTGTTATTCAACTTCTAAAAATAACTTTTAACATATTTAATATTAATCATATCTAATCTTGAATAAGTACTATAAATTTTTAATCTTATTAAAAATTGTGTCAAGGGGCGATATATAAAACAAGGAGTATATCGCCCCTTTTAAGAGAAACCCCTAAATCGTCTTTCTTATGCTCACACTATAGCACTAATAGTTATTTTTGTAAAGTAAATAATTTTTCACTGTACTTTTTTCGGCGCTAAAGACGGCACAAAAAACGGTTTAGAGTATGAAAATTTTTTTGAGTGCCTCGCCGTTTTCAGGATAAAACAAAAGCCCCTTTCGGGGCTCTGATATAGGGTAAATTTTATTGTGGTGTCTGATTTTGTTCTAGACCTTTCTCCACTACTGGAGGGACAAAAGGCTCTGGGTCTGGTTTTTTAGTCATACCGCTATCTAATAATTCATAATTATCTGGATTGCTGCAATACTCTAAAAAAGCTTGCGGACTTCCAAAATAGTCCCTCATTTCTGGTGTTAAATGTAAAAATCTTCTTTCTATCATTGCTTTTTCATTTTGCCAGTCTTCAAAAGTCCAATTTGCAGTCTCGTAATTATTTTCATCATAAACAGGCGTTCCTGTACGAGGTGCCATACCGTTCTGATACATTAGAACTAATTCGTTTATATCTGCATTAGATTTAAATGATTGGTCTGTTAAACTTTCCATATCATTAGTTGTTCCTAAATCTTTATTATAACTTTCTTTATCGAAATACGTACTAAATTTCATTATAAACCTCCTATATTCTTCCTACAAGCAGTGAAGGATTTGATGAAACAGGTAAAGGCCTTGTAGCTTTAATATCAAACCAAATATCTAAAATCACATCAGGCTCATCTTTCACAGCTAATGTTCTTTGAATAGGTGTATTATTTTCTATAAACTGTGAATTAAGCTTAGGGAGATTAGCAAATTTTTCTGATAAATGCCACACGTCAAGTGAACCACTGTCTGCACTTCTCATTTTACCTGTAATTTTTGATATACCTTCTCTTAATTCTCTATATCTTTCCTGATATCCAAACACTGCCTCATTTTGTCCCTTATCTGGTCCAACGTAAATTTCTTTATTAAGAACCGCCTGATCTCCCAAATTCCAGAACGCAGGGTTCATATAATCAAATCTTGATAGCTTATTAAATTTTCTATACACACCTTGTTGGTATGTTACATCACCTGTTACACATGCTAAAACCATGAAAATTCCATGTTCTACGGCTGAAACTTCACACAACTTACTACTTTCTTGACCAACACCAACACCAACTAAGTTACCTTGAGGAGTAGTCTCGTTTGTACTAGAATTTTGTGCAATAGGATTTACAACTATATCAGAAGTACAACTTCCAAGGAACTGAGAACGACCTAAAAGAAAATCAGGGCATGTTACTCCATAGTGCATTTTTACGAGTTCAGGGTATCTTTCTCCAGCTCTTGCGTCTCTTTCAAGTAATACCTGTAAAGCACTTGCATTTCTTAATTGCTCTACTGTAATACCTGTAACTCTAGACATGTCAGCGTATAATTTATTACTATCATTTCCGGCTGTAGAATTATTAACAGTAACCTGAGGAATACCACCCAAATTAGCGTCTAACCGATGATTTTTGCTTGAATCAGAAATATCACCAACACAAACGATTTCATTACTACCTGTTAAAGTTTTGTTAATAAAAACAGGAGCATTACCACCAAGAGGTATCATTACAGGGTCACCACTCTGAGGGTGTGGAAGACATGAAGTAAAGTAATCTAAAGGTTTTCCTTTTTTAAGTATCTTATATGTTGCTAGAGTGTCCTTATCTTCTGCCTTATCAGTTGCTAAGTTATCACCTGTATATTCTTTTAAAGGCTCTTGAATTTCACTTGCTCTGAACCAATCATTCCAAACTTTATTATACGCTCTAAAAGGAAGAGCCGAAACAGAAAAATCAGCAGTAGTACCAGTTGGAGGAACTCCTAAATAATCAGCAAGACCTTCAGCCTTATTTTCTGCAACTTTCATATTTAGCTGTGGTACTAAATAATCATTTTTATCATCCTGCCATGTCTTTTCACCCATGAAGTTTAGGAAATGTTTCCATAAAAGTCTATTAGGTATCCAAAAAGCAAAATATTTAAGTCTAATATTATCCATTATTGGAGCAACAGTCGGCATAAGTCTGCAAACCGAATTAACTTTCATTTCGAAATGGTCTCCGGGCGAAAGTTCTTCCCAATAGACTGGATATAAATTGTCGAAATCTATAGCTGTCTTAAGTCCCTCTGACAAGTTAAATGTTGACTTAGTTCCTTTTGACTGGGGTAATATATTTGAATTTAAAATAACATTGTTTGGCATTTTCATTGTAAATTTTGCGCTAGAAGACACGTCTACCACCTCTTAGCCACGGAATGTTTTTTGATTGATATAAAAAAGTTTTTGAATACTGCATTCTTCTTGCTCTATTTATCCTCATTTTCTACCTCCACACGATTTCTTATATTTTTCTCTGCATTACACACTAGGTTTATAAACTCCTTTAAACCTAATCCATCTTCTTCTATATAACCTCTTTTTTTAAGGTCTCTTAAAACAAAATATCCTTCAATTATATCTTTTATTATCATTCTACCACCTCATTAAATTTACTCTATGTTTAAAACCTTTTTTCCAATTAGTCCATTTTTCTTTAAAATCATTTTGCCTTTTTACAGACTGAGAAGAGTTAGCTCCTAAAGAAAAACCTAAAGCAGACCAAGGACCATTATAATTTTTAGCATACGTTTCAGCAACAAAACCAGGATACTTTTCTAAAAATTCTTTATCAAGCATACCACTTGTATAATATTCATTAGTAATTCCTAATAAAGTTGCCTCATTTCTTATTTTTTCAGTACTTGCCTTGATATTAGCTCTTTTATATGCCTCAGTCAATATTTCTTCTCTTTCTTTAAAAGTTTTTGCAACAGTCAATTCTCTTTCAACTTGTGCAGTCAAAACACCTTCCTTCAAAAGTCTATTTTGCAAACGGACACTATCAGCCTTTGTTTCAAATATACTATTCTCGTTCTCTTGTGCCTTTGCTTGTGCTTGTGTAAGTTTAGCATTTGCTAAGCCATTCAGCATTGTAGTTATTACCGTAGGGTCAAAATGCTTAATATCTGCTTGAGAACCAGACGGGGTACTCGCTCCAGAACTTGCAGAAGAAACGGCAAGCAGGGGATTTAATCCTGCTGCCTTTAAATCTGCAACTTTTCTCTGTACAGAAGTATTGGACATTTCTTCCTGAAAATCTCTATTACTTTGTGCCTCATGTTTTGCAGAGTTATTACCTAAAATCGTTGACGCAAGACCTCCAACAGCTCCAGCAATAGCTCCAAGACCTCCAGATAAAAATCCCAAATTAAAATCACCTCCTAAAAAATAACACTAAGCCAAGGTAAAAAAATGATTAAAAGATATATAATTATTAACCATTTTGCAACCTTAAACAAAAAATTAATTTTTTCCATTAAAAATTTTTCAAACTCCGGTGACATAACGACCTCCTACGGACCTATAAAGGCAAAAAATATTTTAGCAACAGCAAATGTAATACCTACTATTACTAAATATTGTAAATATTTATCGAGCATAAGTCAACACCTCCTATCTATTTTTATTTTTCATTTGTTCATACATAGTTCTTCTAATTCTACCTTGCTCTAAATAATACATATAGCGCTCAGCAGAAGTAACATAACCATCTCGAATTAAAATTCTTTTTTCTTCTTGTAAATACAAATTAACTCTATCTTTATAAAACTTATAAAGTTCCTGCATTTCTATATTATCGCTGTTTTCTGCATACTTTAAAAAAGAACGTGGGATACCGTGAATTTTTCCTCTACTATCATAAATATATCCTAATTTTAATATTTGTTTATAATTAGCAATAAAATAATCAATTCCTAAAATAGTTTTCGGATAAACAATATAAGGCTTTCTTACTTTTTTTCCATTTACTTCAAAATCATCTGACTTAATTTCTGAAAATTTCACCATATATTTAACCATATAAGGAGCACTATGTTCTGTAACTTCTCCAACATCAACAAAGCCAGCTTTCCATATTTTTTCAAGCATTGGACATTTATAAGCAGGATAACCCTTCTTACTTCTTCCACGATATATCATATCTTTTTCCACAGGTTTCCAACCAAATAAGATAACATGAAAGTGAGGACGACCATTTTTTTCTCCATATTCTCCACAACATAAATATTTTATTTTCTTTGTAAAACCGTGATATTCTAAATGTCTTCTTAATCTTTTCATAAACTTCTGAAAATATACATGATTCAGAGACCCGTCAGGGAAAACTTCATCTATATAATCATCGCTAACTGTTAAGGTTAAGAAACAAAGTTCAGTTCTCTTGTCATATTTATCCATTTCGTATCTAACTCTTTGAGCGAGTTGTGTTCTCCATTTCTTTTTACACTCTGGACATTTTCCACAAGGAACTATCATTGTTCTATTTAAATCACAGTTTTTATTATATGTAAAAACATATTTTTTCTGTAACATATCGTAAAATACTTCATTGGGAGACATACACACTTTAAAACACCTCTAAAATTTTAATTTTATAACTAATCTACAAATATCTTTATCACAGGGATTTTCACCACACCATTCATAATAATAATGCTGAATATATCTTTTTAATTCCGGCTCTAGCTTAAATACAAATATTTCTTGAACTAAATCAGTTCTTTCATATTCATATTCAATACTTAAAGCTAAATCACCAAGTTCTGTAAATATAAGTTCAGAAGTTAAACCATAGACTTTTTTTAATTTTTTCATAATTCCAGAAATCATTTCAACATTTTTAAAACTTAAATTCATAAATACCTCCTAAAAATAAACATAATAATATATGTAATTAATTTGTATTAAACACTTATATATTTATAAACAAAATAAAAAAAACAAGTACAAATAGTACTTGTTCATTAAGTTAATATTATATAGATAAATTTTATTAAATATATAAAAATAAAAATTATTTTAGATAATTTTAGAAAGTAATTAAATTATTTTTAGCTGTTTTTAAATATAAATTTAAATATTTTTAATAATAGGACTTTTTATAAAAATTAAAATATATAGAGCTGCTTTCTAAAAAATATAAAAATAAAATTTTTCAAGACAGCTCTATAATTTTGTTACCTAATAAATAGTCCTATTAAATATTTTTTATAAATTCTATTTTTGAGAATTAAAATCATATTTAATAAAAGATTTTACAGTTTCTTTATTATATCTGAAAGTTGGGTTTCCAGATGAACGTGGAGAAATTATATATTGCTGGAATTTGAAAACTATATAATCTCCATCAAAATACATAACAGCGTCATCAAGGTTTATACTTTCAATATCATTTAAATATCTACCAGATTTATTATTTTTTACAATTTGTAATATCCCTTTTTCAAATGACTGTTTTGCACTTCTGATAAATATATCATCGAAAGTTAAAATTTTACCATTTGAATTATCGATATTATAACTGCTTAAAACAGTCATTCCATTAGCTCCTCCTGTGTAAGTGTAGTTATCAGTAACAACAGAAGTGACACCAAAACTATTTTTATATTCTTTGAAATCAATAACATTTTCAGCTTTAGCAGCAGAACCTGCATTTTTAAGTTCTTCTCCCTCAGCAGTAACTTTTCTTACAGCAGTTAAAACTTCGTTTGTAAATGCTCCATTTAAATCTTTCATAGGTTTTCCATTAAATTTAAACTGAGGCAGAGTAATACTGTAATTAAATTCTTTTGAATTTTTTTCTTTCTTTATAGAGCCCACCTCAATATCAGCAAATGCCATAGATGAAATCAATAAAAAAGGAACGATAATTTTTTTATTCATAGTAATACCTCCTTATGGTTTTTGTTATCTTAATAATATCATTTTGAAATATATTTTACAATAGAGGACTTCTAATAAAAAAACTTCTTTGACTTTTAAATCAAAGAAGTTCTTCACTTAGAATATTTAATTTTTTAAAAATTATTTTTTATATTCAGCATATAAGTCAGCAATTAATTTATCAGTATCAAGATTATTTTTTTCTATGTCTTTAAAGTATCTGTAAGTTCCTACTTTTAACTCAAGAGTTGCATCTTCATCAGAAACAATAATTCCTTTTCTGTGCATTTGAAGAGCTGAAATTGTCCACATATGATTTATTCCCTCTTCCACTGCATGTCTTAAAGCTCTTGCTTTTCCTGCTCCGTTTACAAGAATTAAAACTTCATCGGCATCCATTACAGTTCCTACTCCCACAGTAAGAGCAATTTTTGGAACTTTATTTATATCTCCTCCAAAAAATCTTGAGTTTGCAATTATAGTATCTTGAGTAAGCTCTTTATCTCTTGTTCTTGATGTAAGAGAAGATCCAGGTTCATTAAAAGCAATATGTCCGTCTGGTCCTATTCCGCCAACAAAAAGATTTATTCCTCCATAAGATTTTATTTTTTCTTCGTATCTTTCGCATTCAGCTTTATAATCTGTAGCCATTCCATTAAGCATATTTATATTTTCAGGTTTAATATCAACATGATCAAAAAGATTTGTATGCATATAGTTGTAATAACTTTGCTCATTGCTTGGTTCAAGTCCTACATATTCGTCCATATTAAATGTTACAACATTTTCAAAAGATAAAATCCCATCTTTATAAAATTGAACTAATCTTTTGTACATATTTACAGGTGTTCCTCCTGTTGGAAGTCCTAACACAAAAGGTTTTTCTTTAGTAGGTTTAGCTTCTAAAATTCTTCTTGCTACATGTACAGCAGCCCAGTCACAAAAATTTTTTTCTGTTATTACTAATCTCATTTTTATCCTCCTAAAAACATTCACTTTATCCTCATATAAATAGGATAACACTTTAATGAAAAAAAAGCAACTATAAAAAGAAATAAAAATACAAAATTTTTTATAAAACTTGAATTATTTTTTCAAAATTTTATTTTTGATTCATTTATATTTCTTACATCTTGAAATCGCTTACAAGTTTCATTGCATCACCAATATATTTTTCTGCAAGTTCTTTGTTTTCTGTTATAAGTGCAACATAGATTATATCTATAATTGTAAGCTGAGCAATTCTTGACGAAAGAGCTGTTGAACGAAAATTATTTTTTTCCATTATTGTACTTATTTTTATATCAGCTAAATCTCTTATAGGATTTGATGACATTTGGGTAACAGAAATTATTTTTACTTTTCTTTTTTTAGCTTCTTTTACAAGATTATAAATGTCAACAGTTTTTCCTCCTTGAGAAATAACAAAAACCACATCATTTTCATTAAGGGTAGAAATACTTGCAAGCTGAATATGATAGTCTGCTTCATATATAGAATTCATTCCAAGTTCTCCAAGTTTGTAATGGAAATCTTTGGCAACAATTCCAGAATACCCAGCTCCTAATATAAAAATCTTTCTTGCATTTTTAATAATTTCAACTGCTTCTTTTACTGTATTTGTATCAAGAATTGAATAAGTATCTTGAATTATATTGCTGTTTGCATATACAATTTTTTTTATCAGATCATCAAGTTCATCTGTTTCTTGAATATCTTCATATATGAAATTAATTTTTTCTTCAACATCACGTCTCCCCATATCTCTTCCAAAAGAAATTTTAAATTCTGGAAAACCTGAATACCCGAGTTTTTTTGCAAATCTTACAACAGAAGCCTGACTTACTTTACATTTATCTGCAATTTGATATGTATTCATATATACAATTTTATCAAGATGCTGAAGGATATATTTACTTATCTTTTTTTCCTTTGCTGTAAGTTCACTCTGCATTTCTTTCATTTTTGATATTACACTCATTTTTATACTCCTTTCCCTGAAATGTATTTTTTAATTTTAATTTTTTTTGAATTTCATTTAAAACACTTCTTTTGTTTGCACTCCATAACGGCATAGCAAGATCATCTTTTTTTGCATCTCCTGTAAGTCTGTGAATTACAACTTCAGGATTTAATCTTTCTATAAGTTCTACTACAGTATCTGTATATTCATCTCTTTCATAAATTTTAAAAGGCTGTTCATAATAATATTTTTCAAGTCTGCTGTTTTTTAGAATATAAAGAAGATGAATTTTTATTCCCCATGAGTTGACACTATTTATTAAATCTATAGTTTCAAAAAGATCTTCTTTTTCTTCAAAAGGAAGCCCTGCTATCATATGAGTTACAAATTTTATTTTTCTTTCATTTAATTTTTTGCATACTTCTATATAACATTCTGTTTTATATCCTCTGTTAATTACATCTGCAATATTATCTTTTGCAGTTTGTAATCCAAGTTCTATCCAAAGGAAAAACTTTTCATTGATTTCTGATAAGAGGTCTAAAATTTCATCATTTAAACAGTCGGGTCTTGTGGCGATGGCAATTCCCATAATTTTTTTATGTGAAAGAGCTTCATAATAAACACTTCTTAAATATTCGACAGAAGCATATGTATTTGTAAAATTTTGAAAATATGCAATTACATTATTATCACTGTTTTTATTTTTTATAAATTCAAGCTGCTCATCTATCTGACTGCTTATAGATTTTCCTCTTTCTCCTGTAAATTCTCCGCTTCCTCTGTCACTGCAAAAAAGACACCCTTTATGTGAAATTTTCCCGTCTCTGTTGGGACAGGTAAATCCTCCGTCAAGTGATACCTTGTATATTTTGCACCCAAATTTTTCTTTTAAATAATTATTTAAAGAATAAAATCTGTCGTTATTATTTTTTTTATTCATGCTCCTCCTTTATACTTTAAAAAATTATTTATAACCATTACAAATTAATATTGATTTCTTAAATTAAAAATTATATAATATAGAAAAATAGTAAATAACTAATCTGCACGGAGGTATTAATATGGAATTAAAAGATAAAATTGTAGACTTATTAAAAAAATCTGAGCCAATGAAAGGCGGAGAAATTGCTGAAGCTCTTGGAGAAGATAAAAAAGCTGTAGACAAAGCTCTTAAAGATTTAAAAAAAGAGGAAGCAGTAATTTCTCCAAAAAGATGTTACTATTCAGTAGAAAAATAATTTATATGGATACTTTCTTTGCTTATACAGAGAAAGTATCCAAAGAAATACCCCTGCTGATGAAAAATCATTCTTTTAATTTGCTTCTTGTTTTTTCTTCTCAACAGCTTTTCTTTCCATTTTTGAAAATATACACCCGCAGTAATCTTGTCTGTAAAGGTTATAATCTTTTGATATTTTTATACTCTCCACATACCTTCCTTTTTTCTTAAAATCTCCGTAAAGATATTTAATACCATATTCTTTTGAAAGATTTTCTCCAATTTCATTTATCCATGCAGAATTTTTCATAGGGCTTATAGAAAGAGCAGTTGTAAAATAATCATACCCCTCTTCACGAGCTTTTTTTGCAGTCTCTTCCATACGAAGACGGTAGCATTTATAACATCTTTCTCCCCCTTCACGTACATTTTCAAGACCTTTTACCTTTTCAAAAAAATCTTCTTTTGGATTATATCTTCCTTCTAAAACAGAAATATCATATTCTCTTTTCTTTACATACTCTGTCATTTCATCATATCTTTTATGATACTCTTCATTTTCTGTAATATTTGGATTGTAATAATAAATCGTAATGTCAAAATATTCTTTTAAAAGTTCTATTACAGTTGAAGAACATGGAGCACAGCATGAATGAAGAAGAAGCTTAGGTTTTCTCTCTTCATCTTTTAATTTTTCTAAAATTTTTTGCATTTCTAAGTCATAATTAATTTTTATCATTTTCAACACCTCTAATAATTTATTTTATTACAATAAATTTATTTAATCAAGTTTTAATTTTTTTTAATAAATTTTTTAATTAATAATTCAGAAATAAAAATTTTAAAAGGAAATGTTTGATTTTTTACGAAAAATATATTATAAAGTCTATAAGAAAAGGAACATAAAAGGAGAAACAAATGACAGATATAAACGAAAAAGATTTTGAAAAGATAGAAACAGAAGATTTAAATTATTATCTGCTTGAAAATATGAAAGAGATGACAGGAGAAGAGAGCGAAATAAGAGACAACACTCTTTTTATTCCTGAATATTCTCTTTCAATACGTCCGCAGACAGCTAAATCTGACAGCAATATGGCTGTTATAAATTATTATCTTTATTCTGAAAATTGGGACAGAGAAATTTTTGAATGTTCAGCAAGCATGGGAGAAAACAGAAAACAGGCTCTTTCACTGGCTGAGCAGGGATTTATTTTTGGAATTATGTCAGGTATAAAATATATGATGAAAAATGAATTTTTTAAAGAAATAAAGACAGAGTTTAACGGTCCTCATTCTTGGAAAATGTACAGCAGTGATATTGTAGCAATGGGTGATGTTCCTGATACAATAAATCCAAAAGAGATTTGGGGAATTATTGAAAATGAAATTCCAAAATATCTGGGAAATCAAAAAATATCCTATATAAAAGTTTTTGCAGCAAAAAATAAAGATGATATTACAGGAGAATGCCGTATAAACAACGAGCCGATAAAAGAGCTTGGTGAACTTATAACACAGTATATTTCTAATTGGAATACAAAAAATTTTGGGCTTAAAAAACAATTTTTCTTTGCAGTTCAAGATGATGAAACTTATACACCATATCCATATAATGTAGAGCAGATTGAAAAATTTGTTATTGAAACTGCAGAAATGTTTGAAAAAATTGAAACAGAAAAAGACTTAGATGATATGCTTCAAAATTTTGGGGATAAAATTGGAGATTATGATTTAGCTGAAGAACTTATGGGATTTATTCCTGAAATTTGTGCTGAAAGAGCTTTTCCAAATATAAATTATCCTGAAAAAGTTATTATTTATATGGGAGAAGATAAAAAATTAGAAGTTAATAAAAGTCAGATTGCTTCATATTATATGATAAAAAAAGCTGTCAACCATATGATTGACCATGGACATATTATGAAAGAACTTTATCATAAATTTATAAGTATAAGTTCAGCATATAATGTTATATGCCAGGCTTTAGAAAAAGATAAAGTTGATTTAACAAAGGAAGAGGGAGCTGTGATTTCAACAGCCTATGGATTTTCTGAAACTTATAAAATAAGATAATAATTTTTGTAAAAATAGACAAAAAATATAAATATGATAGAATATAATCAGAATAAATTTTTTAAGGAGAAAGTCTATGGAGAGAAAATATGTTGTAAAAAGCAAAATCAGAAAATATCCTTTTATCTGTGATATGATACTTGGATTTTGTGCTGTATATCTTGTGTCAGCATTATTTTTAGTTGAAACTGATAAATGGATTGAAAGCGAAAATATTATAAAAGTAATTTTCTTTATTGGAGCTATACTTTATGGAATTTATACCTGTGTGAAAAGACTTATAAACTATAAAATTATTGCAGTAACTGAAAAAGATTTTACAATCATTAAGCCGTTTTTATTCAAATCAAAAACTTATTTGAAAAGATATATAAAAGAAGTTGTGCTTGATGATACAAATATGGGGAAAAAGATTTTTATTGATGCCAAAATTATTATGAACAGCGGGGAAGAAATAGCTTTTTCAAACCGTGAATTTAAAAATTTTGCAGAACTTATAAAAACATTTAATTCAAAAATATCTACAGTAAAACTTGAGCAGATGAAAGAATATTTTTAAGCAGATAAATAAAATTTATAAATAAAGGGGGCAAGTGATATGAGTAAAATTATTACAGAAGAAAGAGCTGAAAAGTTGGAAAGTTTTGAGTATTTAAATGATATTTTAGAATATCTTGATGAAATACAAAAAGAAAATAATTATACAGATGATGAAATGGACAGTGACTTAGATGTTGCCCTTTGGAGAGCATATGTATATAACAACATGGACAGCTATGATTATTATGACTTAGCAGAAAAAACTCTTGCAAAAGTAAAAGATGAGGGAATAAAAAGCGGTGTCTGGTGTTACAGATATTCTTGTGCTTTAGTATATCTTAGAAGATTTGACGAAGCACTTAAATACAGCAGACTGGGAACAGAAGTTGAGCCTAGTTATCCTTGGGGCTGGCTTCAGCTTGGCAGACTTTGCTACAAATATAATTTATTGGACGAGGCTTTTCATGCAATAGATAAAGGGCTTGAGCTTGTGCCGGGTGATTATGAATTTTTAACATTAAAAGATGATATTGAAAATGACAGAGGATATGCTTATGCAAATTCTCATTATATAAATGAAGAAGCTGATAAAAATTTAAAAGAAAGATTAATTGATGTTGATGATGAAGAGCTTTATAACAGTTTTATAAATAAGACTGACCTTGAAAGAGAATTAGATATGCTCCATAAAAGGGATAAACATGAAAAAATTATAGAAATTATTAATTCTCTTCCGGAAGAAGAATTAAATTACGATATTCTTGGAAAACTTGCAAGAGCATACAATAATAACGGCGAGTGCGAAAAAGGGCTGGAAGTTTTAATGAAAATGAAAGATGATGGAGAAAATACAGCTCTTTGGAATTTCCGTGTGGGATATTCATATTATTATTCAAATCCGTCAGATATTTCTGAAAAATTTAAAAATCTTGAAGAGGCAAAAAAGTATTTTGAAAGATGTCTGGAATTAAATACTGAAGAACCTGATGCAGATACTCTTTTAAGATATACTTATTCTGATTTGGGAAATAAAAAATTAGAAGAGGGAGAAAAAGAAGAGGGAATAGAATATCTAAAAAAAGCCAGAGAACTTGCAAAGGGAGAAGATGAAATTATTTATTCTGAGTCAGAACTTGCATGGGCATATGATTATCTTGGAGAACATGAAAAATCTTATGAATATCTGCAGAATGTTATTTCTTTAGGAAGAGATGACAGCTGGATTCACTCTGAACTTGGATTTTGCCTGAAAGGATTGGAAAAATTTGATGAAGCTTTAAAAGAATTTGAAAAAGCTGTTGAACTTGGCAGAGACGATATTTGGATTAATTCAGAATTAGGATGGCTGTATAATCAAAATCAAAATTTTGAAAAAGCTCTTACTCATCTTAGAAAAGCAGAAGAAGATGGAAGAGAAGATTGGTGGCTTTCTTTTGAAATAGGATATTCTCTTACAAGATCACTTGAAGTTCAAGAGGGAATTAAATACTATAAAAAAGCTATAGAGCAGGGGAAAGATGATATTCCTGTAAACAGCGAGCTTGGATATTGGCTTGACAGTATAAGAGAATACAAAGAAGCTCTTCCATATTTAGAAAAAGTAAAAAAACTTGGTAGAGATGATGAGTGGATAAATACTGAAATAGGTTTCTGCTTGAATAGACTTGAAAGATATGAAGAAGGACTTTCATATTTAGAAAAATCTTTGGAGCTTGGCAGAAATGATGAATGGATATTCTCTGAAACAGCTTTTTGTTTGAAAAAATTAAAAAGATATGAAGAGGCATTAGAATATTATAAAAAATCTGAAGAGACAGGAAGAAATGACGAATGGATAAATTCAGAAATTTCAGAATGCTTAGGAGAGATTGGAAGAACAGAAGAAGCTATAGGAAAACTTAAAAATTTTGCTGCAACAAAAGATGGAAATACAGATACAATTAATTCACAGATAGGTTATCTTTACGGAAGACTTAATAATTCTGAAGAAGCTCTTAAATATCTTTATGAAGCTGAAAAACTTGGAAGAAAAGATGTGTGGCTTTGCTCAGAAATCGGGTGGAATTTAAGTGACAATCCAGAAAAATATGAGGAAGCTCTTGGATATTTTAATAAGGCTGTTGAACTTGGAAGAGATGATACATGGATTAACGGTCAGATAGGTTTCGTTTTATCAAAAATGGGAAAAAATAAAGAAGCGATAAAATATTTTGAAAAAGCTAAATTTATAAATTCAGAAGACACTTGGATTTTATATCATCTTGGTTCATGCTACAGAAAAACAGGAGATATTGAAAAAGCTCTCAATGTTTTAAATATCTCTTTAGAAAAAGGTGAGTATAAAGGGTGGGTTGAACTTGAACTTGCCTGGTGCTATGCTCTTATTGATGAAAAAGAAAAAGCAGAGGAATATTTAAAAGAAGCTGACTCTTATATCGGCGGAGAAATTGTAAGCTCTTTTGAACTGAAAAAAGATTTTGAAACAATAAAAAAACTTATTTCAAGCACAAGTTATTTAGCATAAATATAAATTTAAATGGGGCTTCTGCATTTCTGCACAAGCCCTAATTTTTTTAAAAGCTATCTATAATTTCTTTTGTAATATTTTCAGCAACAGCTTTTATAAGTTTTACTGTTTCAAGATAATCATCATAAGAAATAAATCCGTAATGAGAGTGAGTGTATCTCACAGGAATTCCGATAACTATTGTAGGAATTCCTCCATTTTCAAGATGAATTTTAGAAGCATTTGTTCCTCCGCTCTCTCTTACTGTTTCTTGAATTTTAATATTATTTTCATGAGCAATTTTTTGTATAAACTTTACAAGTCTTGGATTTGCAATCATTGTAGGGTCAATGTGACGGACTTGAGCCCCTTTTCTCAAAGCTCCCTGACTTCTGAATTCTCCCCTGAAATTATCATCAGCAGGAGGTCCTTCAAGAACTATTGCTAAATCAGGCATAACTTTTTGAGCTGCAATAACTGCTCCTCTGCATCCCTCTTCTTCTTGAGAAGAGAAAACCCCTGTAAGAGTTACATCTAAATCTTTATTTTTTAATTGTTTCATTACATCAACAATTACAGCACACCCTATTCTGTCATCAAATGCTTTTCCTAAAAACATTCTTGATTTTTCATTGTATGTACATTCTACATCTGGAACAACAGGAGCTCCAATTCCAATTTTAAAATCATTTACAGTTTCATCATAAGAAGTTGTTCCCACATCAATAAACATATCTTTTATATCAGTAACTTTTCCAGCTTCTGATTTTGATGTAAAATGCGGCGGGATTGAAGAAATTATTCCCTCCACATATTCACCCTCTCTATTTAAAACTTTTACTTTGTGAGCTGGAATCTGCTGATTGCTCCACCCACCAAGAGTTATAAATTTTAAAAGTCCGTTCGGCTCTATTGACTGCACCATAAATCCTACTTCATCTGAATGGGCATCAAGCATTACAACAGACTTTGTTCTTTTTTCTTTTGGAATATTATTTATATAAAGATTTCTTATTTTGTCTTCCTCTACAGGATAATCTTCTCCTATAAATTTTTTTCCAAGCTCTGCAACTTCATCTTCAAATCCTGAAACCCCTCTGGCATCACTAAGTTTTTTTATAAGTTCTATGGAATTCATTTTTTCTCCTTTCATCTACACTTACATTTTAATTTCAAAAAGCACTGCTCCTATTTTCATAAGGAGATTCTCAACTTCTTCTTTATGTTCTTCGTAATAATCTTTAAAAACTTCCTGTATTTCAACTGTAACAGCAGGCGGATTTGGAGTTTTTAAAAATTCAAGATGTGTGTCTTTATCATCTATATTTTCTGAAATAGTTTCGTAAGCCTCCTCTGTTTTAACAAGTATTCCCATTACAGCAGGTTTTAATCTGTGATGAATTTCAAAATGGATAATATCGTGTCTTGTAGGGAAAATAAGAAGAACAAAATCATCATATTTTTCATTTATATATCCCATAGCATGCTTTCTATCAAGAATAAATTTTTTAATCTCTTCACTCTCTGGAAAATTTAAAAATTCATTTTCATCAAAAATTTTATTTACTTCATTGTTTTTAATATAAAAATTCATTTTTATTCCTCGTTTCTTTCAACATTATTTTAATTTGATTATAACAGAGGATTTTTTAAATGTCAAAAAACAAAAATAAAAAGAACTTTCTTTTATTTTTCAAATTCTGTATATTTATATAAAATTTCTAAAACTTTTACAAGAATTTCAACATCTTCTTTAGAAAATCTTGAATATACACTGCTGTCTATATCAAGAACTCCATATTTTTTTCCATTTTTTACAAGAGGAATTACAACTTCTGACTTTGACCTGATGTCACAGGCAATATGCCCTGGAAACTCACATACATTATCTACAACTAAAGTTTCTCCTTTTTCAAAAGCTGTTCCACATACGCCTTTTCCAATATCAATTCTTGTTGTTGCAGGCATTCCACAGAAAGGACCTAATACAAGTTGATTTTCTTTTAAAAGATAAAATCCGCTCCAATTTATATTATCAAAAAAAGCTGAAATAAAAGCAGCAGTATTTGCAAGATTTGCCACCATATCATTTTCTTTAGATAAATATCTCTCTAAATCTTCAAAAAATATTTTAGTTTTATAATCTAAATCTGAATTTTTGTAATTATCAATATCAAAAGCCATTATTATCCCTCCTTAAAAAATTAAAAGTATTTCTGTTATTATACAAAAAATTTTTTTTTAAAGAAAGTATTTTTTTAATAGTTTAAAATTTTTGTATAATATTTTAAAAATAAAAGAGACAAGAATCATAAAATCCTTGTCTCTTTGAAAATTATTTTACTCAGCAGAATTAAAACTATTTTTTAAGTTTTACTCTCATTAACAGATCTCCAACTTTTACATCACCAGAAGCAACAACTTCAATAGTATCTACCATATCCATGCTTGTGATGATTATAGGAGTTTTAGTTGATTTTGCATTTTTTCTTATATAATCTAAATCATATTCTATAAGTTTATCGCCTTTTTTTGCACTTCCAACATCAGCCACTCTTTTAAGACCTTCGCTGTTTAATTTTACAGTATCAATTCCAAAGTGAACTATCATTTCAATTCCATTTGGAGCTTCTAAACTTACAGCATGATTTGTTTCAAATATATCTATTTCCCCGTCAACAGGAGCATATATTGCTCCAGGTGCAGGATCTATTGCACAACCGTCTCCTATCATTTTTTGAGCAAATGCTTCATCTGGAACTTCACTTAATGGAATAACTTTTCCATTTAATGGAGAATATACCTCAAACCATTCCTCTGCTTTTTTACCTTTTAAGAAATCAAAAAATCCCATTTATCTCTCCTTCTTCCTGCTTTTTATAATATTTATTCTGATACTTTATTATTCCACATTTATAAAAATAAATCAAATAATTTTTTTCTAAAAAAATTTTTTTAATTTTAAAACTTTTTTTTTAGTCACCACGTCTTATGTGTGAAAGAAAGAAAAAGAAAAAAATTTATTATTAATCTGTTTTTTAAACTATTTTATTAGTATGATTATCTAGGAGGTAATATTATGAATCCAAATATTTTTACTGAAAATTCAATTCTTGCAATAAATGATTCAAGAGACCTGGCTATAAAATACAAACAGTCAAGTATTAAGCCTGAAATATTAGCCCTAGCTTTATTACTAAATAAAGAAGGATTAATACCAAGAGTCATTGAAAAAATGAATCTTAATGTCTCTTTTATTATAAGCGGACTTGAAAGAGAAATTGAAAAATTTCCTAAAATAGAAGGAAACGGTCTTGGTGATGTATCTATTGATTCTGCTGCAAACAGAGTTCTTATAGATGCTGAGGAAGAAATGAAAAAAATGGGAGACTCTTATGTAAGTGTTGAACATATTTTTATTTCACTTTTAAAAGAATGTAAAACATTACAAAAATTAGGTATTGACCTAAATAAATTTAGAGAGGCGATTAAAACAATCAGAGGAAATCAAAAAGTAGATTCTCAAAATCCGGAATCTAAATATGAAGTTTTGGATAAATATGCAAAAGACTTGGTTGAACTTGCCAGAGAAGGAAAAATTGACCCAATTATTGGTAGAGATGCTGAAATAAGAAGAACTATTCAGATTATTTCAAGAAGAACAAAAAATAATCCTATCTTAATTGGTGAACCAGGTGTTGGTAAAACTGCAATAGCAGAGGGACTTGCTCAAAGAATTTTAAACGGCGACGTTCCAGAAAATTTAAAAGACAGAAAAATATTCTCACTTGATATGGGAGCTTTAATTGCAGGAGCAAAATACAGAGGTGAATTTGAAGAAAGATTAAAAGCTGTATTAAAAGAAGTTCAGGCATCTGAAGGAAAAATTATTCTGTTTATTGACGAAATTCATACAATCGTCGGAGCAGGAAAAACTGACGGTGCAATGGATGCAGGTAACTTATTAAAACCTATGCTTGCCAGAGGTGAAGTAAGAGTTATCGGTGCAACTACTATTGATGAATACAGAAAATATATTGAAAAAGACCCGGCTCTTGAAAGAAGATTCCAAACAGTTCTTGTAGATGAACCTACAGTTGAAGATACTATTTCAGTTCTTAGAGGACTAAAAGAAAAATATGAGGTTTATCACGGAATAAGAATCAGCGACGGTGCTATTGTTTCTGCTGCTGTTTTAAGTGACAGATATATTTCTGACAGATTTTTACCAGATAAAGCTATTGACCTTATTGACGAAGCAGCTGCTATGATAAGAACAGAAATTGATTCTATGCCGAGTGAACTTGATGAACTTACAAGAAAATCTATGCAGCTTGAAATAGAAAGAGAAGCTCTTAAAAAAGAAGATGACGAGGCTTCAAAAGAAAGATTAAAAGCTCTTGAAAAAGAACTTGCAGAAATAAATGCAAATAAATCTGTTTTAAAATCTCAATGGGAAGTTGAAAAACAGGAAATTGAAAAAGTAAAACAGCTTAAAGCAGAAATTGATAAAACAAAACTTGAAATTGAAAAAGCTGAAAGAAATTATGATTTAAATAAACTTGCAGAATTAAAATACGGTACTCTTGCTACTCTTGAAAAACAGCTTAAAGAACAGCAGGAAGCATCAGACAAAAAATTTGACCATGCTTTATTAAAACTTGAAGTAAGCGAAAATGAAATTGCAGACATTGTATCTAAATGGACTGGAATTCCTGTATCAAAACTTGTTGAAAGCGAAAAAGAAAAAATTCTTAACCTTGAAAAATCTCTTAACGAAAGAGTAATGGGACAAGAAGAAGCAGTTAAACTTGTTGCTGATACAATTTTAAGAGCGAGAGCTGGATTAAAAGATAAAAGAAGACCAATCGGTTCATTTATTTTCTTAGGACCAACTGGTGTTGGTAAAACATATCTTGCAAAATCTTTAGCTTATAATCTTTTTGACAATGAAGATAATATGATAAGAATTGATATGAGTGAGTACATGGATAAATTCTCAGTAACAAGACTTATCGGTGCACCTCCGGGATATGTTGGATATGAAGAAGGAGGACAGCTTACAGAAGCTGTAAGAAGAAAACCTTATTCAGTAATCTTGTTTGACGAAATTGAAAAAGCTCACCCAGATGTATTTAATACATTCTTACAAATTCTTGATGACGGTAGACTTACTGACGGTCAGGGAAGAGTTGTTGACTTTAAAAATACACTTATCATTATGACATCAAATGTGGGAAGTTCATTAATTCTTGAAGACCCTGATTTAAGCGAAGAAACTAAAAAGTCTGTAAACAATATGTTGAAACAAGGATTTAAACCAGAATTCTTAAACAGAATAGATGATATTATTATCTTCAAGAGTCTTTCTCTTGAATCTGTAAAAGATATTGTAAAACAATTATTAAAAGAAACTCAAGAAAAATTAAAAGACAAATATATAAAACTTGAATTTACAAATGACGTTATTGATTATCTTGCAGTAAACTCTTATGACCCTCACTATGGTGCAAGACCACTTAAGAGATTTATCCAAAAAGAAATCGAGACAGAACTTGCTAAAAAAGTTTTATCAAATGAAATCAAAGAAAAAGACAATGTCACAGCTGAACTTGTTGACGGAAAAATTAAATTTACTGTAACTCAATAAAAAATTAAAAATAAATTTTTATTCCCTGTGAATTAATTTTCATGGGGAATTTTTTTTTAATATTTTATTTTTATTTAGAATTTAAATATCAAACATATATTTCTTTTATTTTCAAAAAATAAATCATAAAAATTTTTTATTATTTAATCTCTATTTTTTATATAAGTAAGATAAAAATTAAAAAAATATTTAAAATTTAGGGTTGACAATATCTTCATTTGGTAGTAAACTTAGTGCAACAAAACAGAATACAAACAGAAGATAGAGGTTGCGGAATTCAAGAGTAATTGAAAACAAAAGATTTGTGTGTCGTTTTCAATGAAAGGGGAAACTGCCGAAGGATATATGTAAACACAATTATATATATCTTGGGACGGTGTATAAGATACAGCGGACTGTCACAACAATGTGGAGAGCTATCGTTGGTTTTTTAATATTTTTTTAGCATACTATATTTTAAAATATTATTACCATAAACTCATTTTTGTGAATCTTCAAAAATCAGTTTATGGTTTTTTTATTTCTGTCAACAATTAAAATTTTTATAAATGGGGGTTTTATTATGGGTAACAGATTTTTCAGATTAGTTTCATTTTTAGGTTTTGTTTTTTTAATGATTTCAACGGCAGTATTTGCTGATGAGGCAGCTTATCAGCCGGCAATGTATTCAACATTTTGGGCATTAGTTCCGCCGGTTGTGGCAATAGTTCTTGCTCTTCTTACAAAAGAAGTTTACAGTTCACTTTTCATAGGAATTTTAGTTGGAGGACTTTTCTATTCAGGATTTACTTTTGAAGGAACAATGACACATATTCTTCAAGGCGGATTTGTAACTGTTCTTGCAGATGCTTACAACGTTGGAATTTTAATTTTCCTTGTTATTCTTGGAGGAATGGTTTGTCTTATGAATGCTGCAGGTGGTTCAAGAGCATTTGGACAATGGGCAAGCAAAAGAATAAAAACTCGTGTTGGTGCACAGCTTGCAACAATACTTCTTGGTTGCTTAATATTCGTTGATGACTACTTTAACTGTTTAACAGTTGGAAGTGTAATGCGTCCTGTTACAGACAAACACAACGTATCTCGTGCAAAACTTGCTTATATAATTGACTCAACAGCTGCACCAGTTTGTATCATAGCTCCAATTTCTTCTTGGGCGGCAGCAGTTACAGGATTTGTTCCCGGTGAAGATGGTTTCTCAGTATTTATAAATGCAATACCTTATAACTTCTATGCACTGCTTACAATATTAATGATGCTTCTTCTTGTTTTCTTAGGAGTTGACTACGGACCTATGAAAACTCACGAAGAAAATGCAGCAAATGGAGATTTATTTACAACAGCTGACCGTTCATTTGTTACTGAAGATGCAAAAGTAAGTTCAAAAGGATCTGTTTTAGATTTAGTAATTCCAATTGCTCTTTTAATAATCTGCTGTGTAACTGGTATGATTTACAGCGGTGGATTCTTCAGCGGTGCTGGATTTGTTGAAGCATTCTCAAACAGTGATGCTTCAGTTGGGCTTGCTCTTGGAAGTATTTTCGCACTAATAATTACAATTGCTTTCTACTCTATAAGAAAAGTTCTTACTTTCCACGATTGTATGAACTGTATCCCAGAAGGATTTAAAGCAATGGTTCCAGCAATAATCATTCTTACATTTGCTTGGACATTAAAAGCTATGACTGACAGTCTTGGAGCAGCTCCATATGTTGCAGGATTAATGGAAACTTCAGCAGCTGGTCTTATGAATATGCTTCCAGCAATTATATTCGTAGTTGGTGTTGGACTTGCATTTGCAACAGGAACTTCTTGGGGAACGTTCGGAATTTTAATTCCAATAGTTGTTGCAGTATTTGAAAATGATCCTCAAATGATGATAATTGCAATCTCAGCTTGTATGGCAGGAGCTGTTTGCGGAGACCACTGCTCACCAATATCTGATACAACAATCATGGCTTCAGCTGGAGCACAAAGCAATCACGTAAACCACGTTTACACTCAGCTTCCATATGCTTTATCAGTTGCAAGTATAACATTTATTTCTTATATAATTGTTGGATACACAAGAAATATATTAATAGCTCTTCCATTTGGAGCAGCATTATTATTCGGTTTCCTTTTCTTCTTAAAAATGAAAGGAAATCAAAGAACAGTAGCTACACCAGCTAACTAGAAATAAGCATATTAAATATAAAAATCCTCTTTCAAATTAATGAGAGAGGATTTTTTAATTGTTTATCTGTATTTATTAAAAAGCATAAGTCCTGCAAGAATTATTCCTCCGCCTATATATGTTTCAATTGACGGCATTTCATTTATTACAATAGAACCCATAACAGCTGAAATAAGAGGAGTAACAAACATAAAATTTGTAACTTCGCTTGTCATTTTAGCAAGAGAAAGTGCTTTTCCCCACCAAATATATGCAACAGCACTTGGAAAAACTCCAAGATAAATTAATACAAGCCATGCTTTTGTCTCGGCATTTATAAGCTGTGGAATACTTTCTGGAAGAAAAACCATTAAAAGTATTGTTCCTGCAAAAATACTATATGAAGTTGATTGAAAAGCTGTATATTTTTTTACATATTCTCTTTGAGTAATATTATATGTTGCAAGAAGAATCGCTGCACAAAGCATAAAAATAATTCCTTTATCTATTGAAAAAACTCCATTCCATAAGGCAAGTATAAGTATTCCTATAAAAGAAACCATAATTGACAGCCAGCCTTTTAATTTTATTTTTTCTTTAAATAAAAATGATGAAAAAGCTGCAGTAAGAATTGGAGCTATTGCTATAATTACACTTCCTGTTGCTGATGTAAGAGTCTGCGATCCTTTATTGAAAGTCACCATATAAAGAGTAAATCCCACAGCTCCAGAAAAAATAAATTTAGGAATATCTTTTTTATCGGGAAAACCAATTTTTTTAATATATCCTATTATAAGAAGGGCAATAGAAGCTGAAACATATCTAAAAAGCCCAAGTGCTGAAGCTGTAAAATATTCTAATCCCACTTTTGTAAAAACAAATGCTGAAGCCCAGAGAAAAACAGTTCCGAAAGCATAAATTCTGCATTTATTACTTTTCATTTTCATCAGCCTGAATTTCTTCCATAGCTTTTTTAAACTCTTCCATACTTATATCATAACGATTTAATTTTGAAAGAAGCTGTTTACCATTTGAATATCCTATTCCTAATTTTTTTCCAAGTTTTTCTCTTAAATTTTTTGAATCAGAATGTCCTGTAAGTTTATATTCAAAAAGAATTTCTGGTTTAAAAATTTCTCTTATTTCTCCAAGCTCACATCTTGCTTTTTCAAGAGCTTTTATTATAGCTTCAGGACTGGCATTTTCAACACCAATATCGCCGTTTTTTGTTCCCTCTGCTCTATTGATATAAGCATGTTTTGCTTTTGGAAATCTTTTTTGAATATAATCTCTTATTTTAAGTCCTGCAAAATCTGGATCAGTAAGAACAACTATTCCTTTTCTTTCATATGCAGCCTTAACTTTTTCAATATTTTTTCCTACTGAAAATCCATTAACTGCTACAATTTCTGCATCAACAGCAGCTTTTACAGCGGTGATGTCGTCTCTTCCCTCTACAACTATTATTTCTTTAATTTGTGGTTTCATTTTATTTATATTCCTTTCTAAATTTTTTATCTATTTTTTAATAAGAAAATATGGTTTTAAAAGTTCATCTAATATCGGCTCTATTCCCAAGAACTTTTTAAATGTTTCATACTCGATATATTTTTTCTCAAGAGTTTCTAGTTTTATTTTGTCTTTTATTCCTCTTATAAGAATATTTTTTGGAGTATGTTCCATATCTATAAATTCCATTACCTGAGTTTTAAATCCGCAAAGCTCAAGAGCCTGAGCTCTAAAGGCATCAGTTGCAACAGAAGTAAATTTTTCTAAAAGTATTCCATGTTTTCCAATTACATTTTCAGTGTTAAAAAATTTACTGTTCTTATTTGAACTCATTTTCTGATTAAATTCATGCTGACAGCATGGAACTGCAAGAATAGCTTTTGCATTAAGTTCAAGCCCTTTTAAAAGAGCATAATCTGTTGCATTGTTGCAGGCATGAAGAGAGAAAATAATATCTGCATCTTTCATCTTATCAAAATCTTTTATATTCCCTGTAAGAAATTCAAGATTTTCACAGTTAAGTTCACGAGCAACTTTGTTGCAGTAGTCCATCACATCTTTTTTTAAATCCAAACCTATAATTGTAAAATTCATATTTTTTACATTTTTTAAATAATAATGAAGAGCAAAAGTAAGATAAGATTTTCCGCACCCAAAATCTACAACTTTTATTGTATCAGTAATAAGATTTTTATTTTTAAGCTCCTTAATTGTATCGTCTATAAATTCAAGATATTTATTAATCTGTCTGAATTTATTATAGCTGTCTTTAAAAACCTCTCCTTTTTCTCCCATAACACCAAGTTTGATTAAAAAAGGAATAGGAGTCCCCTCTTCAAGAATATAATTTTTTGTTTTATTATGTTCCAAAGAAGTTATTTCTCTTGTTTTTTTTGTCTCCTTAACTGTAAAATCATTTTTACCTTTAAGAATTTGATAATCTCCCTCAGTTGTAAATATCATAAACTGCTTAAAATTATCAAGAAGTTCTTTTAATTTTTCAATACTTTCTTCCATAGTTAAGTTTGAATGATATGCTTTATTATTCTGGAACTGTTCAAATTGAAAAAAGAAATTGTTTTTTATAAGAAGGGGTTTTATATTAACCTTTGAATATGGATAATTTCCTTTCATATTTGACACAACACCTTTTACAAGAATTTTCTTTTGAAAAATATCCTGTAATAATTTTTCTGTGTTTTCTCTGTTAGACTTCATTATCTGCTCTCCTTTTTAATATTTTACTGCTCTGCCACAGGAATTTGGATTTCTGTTATAAATTCATCTTCATTTTCTGTTATATGAATTTCAATATGATAAATTTCATGTATATCCCCTGTAACAATGAGATTGTTTTCCTCTATATATTTTTTTAAAATATTGTAATATTTATAGCTTTCATCATATTTTCCTTTAAAAACTATTGTAAGAAAATACCCTTCAGGAATTATCTCACCTTTTACATCATTTATTATAAAACTTTCTGAAAAAGTTAAGTATTCTCCTTTAAAGAAGTTTTCTTTTGAAAGAGTTGCCCCAATTTCATTATTTGTTAAAATAAAGTCGTTGTCATACTCTGTTTTTTCATTTAAAATTTTAAGTTCAAAATCTATCTCCCAATCCTGCTTGAAATTTCCCTTTGAACGAAGAAATTTTCTTTTGGGAATAAATTTTAAAACGGGCTTATTAAAATCTTTAAAAGTTTTAAAAAATTCAATGTTTTCAAGTTTACTTGTAAGTTCTTCTTTTAGTTCTGTAAGTTTTTTTATTTTATCTTCAATTTTTTCAAGCTGAAATTCTATTATATCATTTGCAGAATTTATATTTCTTTCATCTAAGAATTCTTTTATATCTTCAAGTCCTACACCGATATTTCTAAGGTTTCTTATATTATTAAGCTTCCAAATCTGCTTTTTGGAATAATACCTGTATCCATTTTCACCTATAAAATCTGGAGACATAAGCCCTATTTTATCATAATACCTTAAAATATCTGTACTGATTTTATAAAGCCTGCTTATTTCCCCAATCCTGTAATATTTTTCTCTGGGAGATTTAGCCATTTTTCCCTCCTAAATATTTTATCACTGTAAATTTTACCATAAAATTCAAACAATTAATAATATTTTTCATGATATAATAATAAAAAAACAAAGAGAGGTTAAATTTATGGAAGAAAAAGATTTTTTCCCATTATTTGTAAATGTAAAAAATAAAAAAATTTTGATTATAGGGGCTGGAAAAATTGCATATAGAAAAGCTGAAACACTTTTAAAATACGGTGCTGATATTTTAGTTATTACAAAAGAAATAAGAGAAGATGGATTTAAAAATCTAAAAAATATAAATATTAAAATTGGAGAATTTTCAGAAAATTTTCTTAAAAATATTTTTATGGTTATATGTGCTACAGATAATAAAGAGCTTAATGAAAAAATTTATAATATCTGTGATGAAAAAAATATTCTTGTAAATAATATCACATCAAAAACAGATATGAACTGCCGTTTTGGAAGTATTATTAATAATGAAGAATATACATTAGGAATTTCTGCAAAAGGAAATCCTAAAAAAGCAAAAGAACTTCGTGAAAAATTAGAAAAAATTTTATAATTTTTTTCTTTTTCTATTGACATTAGAATTATTCCAAAGTTTATAATATCTACATAGGGAGGTTGATATTATGATCTGGAAAAATTCAGCAGAAATATCATTGTGGAAACTTCTTTTCAGAGACAGGGATACTTAGAGTATATCATTCTTTAACAAGCAGAATAAAAAATAAAAGGAGAATGGTATATTATGGCAAAATTAGATTTAGGCAGGGACAGCCTTACAAAAATTATATTAAAATATGGTATTCCGTCAATATTCACAATGTGGATATATTCACTCTATACAATAGTTGATGGTATTTTTATTGGAAAATATCTTGGAGCAAAGGAAATAGCAGCAGTAAATATAGTAATGCCTTATGTAAATATTTCTTTTGCACTTGGAATTATGATTGCTGTTGGAGGCGGAACTATTATTGCTATCCGTCTTGGAGAGGGAAATTTAAAAGAAGCAAATAGAATATACAGTCTTTCTACACAATTATTTATGGTGCTTGGAGGGCTTTTAGGAACACTTGGAGTATTCTTTCCAAGACAGATGGTAAGAATTCTTGGAGCAAATGATGTTATAGTTGATTCTGCAGAAAAATATCTTTTCATCATCTCATTTTTTACTCTTTTCTATCTTTTGTCTTATGGATTTGAAATTTTTATAAGAATAGAAGGAAATCCTGCATACTCGATGCTGTGTAATGGGGCAGGTGCAGTTATAAATATTGTTCTTGACTATATTTTTATAGTTCATCTTCACTGGGGAATAGCCGGTGCAGCTCTTGCAACAGGAATGGCTCAGCTTGGAACAGCACTTTCTCTTGGAGGATATCTTATATTTAAAGCTAAAAAACTTAAATTCAAATTTACAAAATTTGATTTTAAAGCAATAGGAACTTTATGCTTTAACGGTTCTTCAGAATTTCTTACAGAAATTGCAACAGGAATTGTTATCATGGCATTTAATATAAATATTATGAGAATGATAGGTGAAAAAGGAGTATCAGCTTTTGGTATTATAGGATATATTTCTACCCTTGTCACTATGACAATGATAGGATTTTCACAAGGACTTCAGCCGATTATAAGTTATAATTATGGAGCTGAAAAATACGACAGAATTAAAAAAGTTTTAAAAATAGGAATAACAACTGTTACTGTTCTTGGAATAATGTTTTATCTTACAATAAATTTCTTTGCTAAAGACATTATTTCTATGTTTGTAAAAAATGACCAAAATCTTTTTATGATTACAAAAGAAGCTGTAAGAATTTATAGTTTTACATACATTTTAATGGGAATAAATATAATTATAAGTGCATATTTTACAGCAATAGAAGATGCTTTAATTTCAGCAGTTTTAAGTATATTAAGAGGAATTATTTTTATAAATACCCTTCTTTTCGTACTGCCGCTTATTTTTGAAAGCAGGGGAATATGGCTTTCTGCTCCGGCAAATGAAATTATAACTTTAATTTTCTCTTTTGTAATCTTTTCTACCATTGGAATTAAAAGAATAAATGAAAAAGCTGTTATTGAAGTAAAATAAAGTATTGACAAATCGACAGAATAAGGTATAATTGTTTTATAACATATAATTAATGTAAATCTTCAGGGCAGGGTGAGCTTAAAAGTAACTCCCGACCGGTGGTGACAGTCCACGAGAGTTTTTAAAACTTTGAATCGGTGTAATTCCGATACCGACAGTACAGTCTGGATGGAAGAAGTCTTGCATAATCATATAGATTTTTAAGTAAGAGAGTGTTTAAAATTACTTATTCCAATTTGTAATTTTAATTTTAAACAAGCTCAGTATAACCTAAATGATTAAAGATACCTTACAATTTTAAGCCCGAAGAATTAATCTTCGGGTTTTTTTATGTCCTGTGATTAAAAAATAGGAGGAAAAAATGAGAGTATTAGAAGGAAATTTCAGTGGTAAAGGATTAAAAGTAGGAATTGTTGCAGGAAGATTTAATGAATTTATTACTTCAAAACTTATAGGAGGAGCTGTTGATGCTCTTAGAAGACATGAAGTTAATGATGATGATATAGATTTAGCATGGGTTCCAGGAGCATTTGAAATTCCGTTAGTTGTTAAAAAAATGGCTGAAAGCGGAAAATATGATGCAGTTATAGCTTTAGGAGCTGTAATAAAAGGAGCTACTCCACACTTTGATTATGTTTGTGCAGAAGTTTCAAAAGGGGTTGCACAAATAGGACTTCAAACAGGAATACCTGTAATGTTTGGTGTCCTTACTACAAATAACATTGAAGAAGCTATTGAAAGAGCTGGAACAAAAGCTGGAAATAAAGGATTTGATGTTGCTAACGGTGCTATTGAAATGTGTAATCTTCTAAAAGGAATGTAATTATCATGGACGAAAAATATATGGATTTAGCTCTTGAACTTGCTGAAAAAGGAAGAGGTTATGTAAATCCAAATCCAATGGTTGGAGCTGTTGTTATAAAAGATGGTGAAATTGTGGGAAAAGGGTGGCATAAATTTTACGGCGGACCTCATGCAGAGGTTTATGCTCTTGATGAAGCAGGAGCAAAAGCAGAGGGAGCAACTATTTATGTTACACTTGAGCCGTGTTCACACTTTGGAAAAACACCTCCTTGTGCAGAAAAAATAAAAAAAATGAAAATAAAAAAATGTGTCATAGCCTGTCTTGATCCAAATCCAATTGTAGCTGGAAGAGGGAAAAAAATTCTTGAAGAAGCAGGAATTGAAGTTGTAGTCGGTGTAAGAGAAAAGGAAGCAAAAGAACTTAACAAGGTTTTTATGAAATATATAACAGAAAAAAATCCTTATCTTTTCTTAAAATGTGCCATAACTCTTGATGGAAAAATTGCTACAAATGAAAGAGATTCAAAATGGATTACAAATGAAAAAGCAAGAGAAAAAGTGCAGTTTCTCCGTCACGAATATATGAGTATAATGGTTGGAATAAATACTCTTATAAATGACAATCCAAGACTTACTGCAAGAATTGAAAATGGAATAAATCCATTTAGAATTGTGGTTGACCCGCATCTTTGCACACCTCTTGAAAGTAATTTTGTAAATATGGCTGATGACAATAAAAGCATAATTATAACATCAAAAGAAAATGAAAAAAATGATAAAATAAAAGAGCTTGAAAATAAAAATGTAAAAATCATTTACATGGAAGGATTTGATTTCTCTGTGGATAAAATCCTAAAAAAAATAGGAGAATTAAAAATTGATTCTGTCCTTCTTGAGGGAGGTTCATACCTGATTTCAAAAGCCTTTAAAGAAAACAGGATTGACGGCGGAGAAATATTTATAGCTCCAAAAATTTTAGGAGGGGGGCTTCCATTTATAGATGGTTTTGATTTCAAAGAGATAAAAGACTGTTTTCATTTACAAAATGTAAAATTCAATGTCTATGATGATAATATCTCTGTGGAATTTCACAAATAAGGTGAGGTGATTAAAATTTTCACAGGACTCGTAGAAGAAATGGGACAGGTTCTTTCTATAAAAAACGGCGAAAAATCTGTTCAATTAAAAATTAAATGTGAAAAAGTCTTAAAAAATGCTAAAATAGGAGATAGTATTGCAACAAACGGAACTTGCCTTACTGCCATTGAAATAGGTAAAGATTATTTTGTTGCAGACTGTATGCATGAGACAGTAAAAAGAACAAATCTTGCAAGACTAAAAACAGGAAATCTTGTAAATCTTGAAAAATCAATTTCTCTTTCAACTCCTCTTGGAGGACATCTAGTTACAGGAGATGTTGACTGTGAAGGAGTTATAAAATCTATAACTCAAGACGGAATTGCAAAAATTTATGAAATAGAAATTGAACATAGATTTATGAAATATGTGGTTGAAAAAGGAAGAATTTCTCTTGACGGGGCAAGCCTTTCAATAGTAGGCTTTAAAGAAAATTCTCTGCAGGTTTCACTTATACCACACACTCAGCAGATGATAACTCTGGGAAGAAAAAAAGTTGGAGACCACATAAATGTCGAAACAGATTTGATTGGAAAATATATTGAAAGAATGATGACTTTTAAAGAAGATGAAAAAACTTCTGAAAAAAGTAAATTAGACAAAAATTTCCTTGCTTCTCATGGATTTTTTTAAGACAATGTTAGGAGGAAAGAATAAATGTTACACACAGTTGAAGAAGCTATTGAAGATATAAGAAATGGAAAATGTATTGTTGTTGTAGACAACGAAGACAGAGAAAATGAAGGAGATGTAATTTGTGCAGCTGAATTTGCCACAACAGAAAATGTAAACTTTATGGCAACTTATGCAAAAGGTCTTATCTGTATGCCTATGAGCAGAGAGATTGTAAAAAAACTTGACCTTCCTCAAATGGTTACAGAAAATACAGACAACCACTGCACAGCTTTTACAGTTTCTATAGACCATATAAGCACAACAACAGGAATTTCTGCTTATGAACGTGGAATTACTGCTGTAAAATGTACTGAAGAAGATGCAAAACCATCTGATTTTAGAAGACCAGGACATATGTTCCCTCTTCTTGCAAAAGACAACGGAGTTCTTGAAAGAGACGGACATACAGAAGCAACTGTTGATATAGTAAGACTTGCAGGATTAAAACCTGTAGGACTTTGCTGTGAAATTATGAATGCTGATGGTACAATGTCAAGATTTGAAGACTTGCAGAAATTTGCCAAAGAACATGATTTAAAAATGATTTCTATTGAAGAACTTATAAAATATAGAAAAGCACACGATGAGCTTATGAAAATAGAATGCAGAGCAAAAATGCCTACTGCATATGGAACATTTGAAATCGTTGGATTTGACAATAAATTAGATGGTAAAGAACACATTGCTCTTGTAAAAGGAGATGTAAACGGAAAAGAAGATGTTCTTGTAAGAATTCATTCTGAATGTTTTACAGGAGATATTTTAGGGTCATACAGATGCGACTGCGGACTTCAATTAAAAACTGCTATGCAGAGAATTGAAAAATTTGGAGAAGGTATTGTTTTATATTTAAGACAAGAGGGAAGAGGAATTGGACTTGTTAATAAAATAAAAGCATACAAACTTCAAGATGAAGGATATGATACTGTTGATGCAAACTTAAAACTTGGATTTGAATCTGATGCAAGAGATTATGCTGTTGCAGCTCAAATGTTAAAATCTCTTGGTGTAAAATCTGTAAGACTTATGACAAACAATCCTGAAAAAATAAAAGGACTTGAGTCTTATGGGGTAAAAGTTGCTGAAAGAAGAGAGATTGAAATTCCAGCAAATGAAATTAATGAAGCATACTTAAGAACTAAACAAGAAAGAATGGGGCATGAGCTTCATATAGGAAAATGTTCTTGTGGTTGTGAAAAAAATAAATAAAAAATATTAAATTCCATTCTATAAATCTTATAAAAGGCAGTCAAATTTTTTGGCTGTCTTTTTATATATTTATATAAATGGGACTGCCGTAAAATTTACAGCAGTCCCAAATTTTTTTCATCTTAATTACTCATACAATGGAAATCTTAAGCAAAGTTCTTTTACTCTTTCTTTTATTTCAGAAAGCTTTTTATCATCATTAATATTTTCTATTGTTTCAAGAATAAAGTTCCCTATCTCTTCCATCTCTTTTTCTTTCATTCCCCTAGTTGTAACAGCAGGAGTTCCAATTCTTATTCCGCTTGTCACCATAGGTTTTTCAGTATCATAAGGAATTCCATTTTTATTTACAGTAATTCCTGCTTTATCAAGAGCTTTTTCTACATCCTGTCCTGTAAGACCTTTTGAACTTTTTAAATCAACAAGTATCATATGATTGTCTGTTCCACCGCTTACAAGTCTAAGACCGCCTTTTTCTAAAACTTCTGCAAGAGCTTTTGCATTTTTTACAATCTGATGCTGATATTCTTTAAACTCTGGAGAAAGAGCCTGCTTAAATGCCACAGCTTTTGCAGCAATTATATGCATTAAAGGACCTCCTTGAATTCCAGGGAAAATAGCTTTATCAATTTTTTTTGCAATTTCCTCGTCATTTGTCATAATAACTCCGCCACGTGGACCTCTTAAAGTTTTATGAGTAGTAGTTGTTACAACATGAGCATAAGGAACTGGACTTGGGTGTTCTCCCGCTGCAACAAGACCAGCTATATGAGCCATATCTACCATTAAATATGCTCCAGCTTTATCTGCAATCTCTCTGAATTTTTTAAAATCAATAACTCTTGGATATGCACTTGCACCTGCAACAATAAGTTTTGGTTTTACTTCCATTGCAATTTTTTCTACTTCATCATAATCAATATATTCATCTTCTTTTCTCACACTGTAAGAATAAACTGTGTAATCTTTTCCTGAAAAATTTACATTTTTTCCATGAGTAAGGTGTCCCCCATGGTCAAGTCTCATTCCAAGAATTACATCTCCTAAATTTAAAAGAGCTTTATATACTCCCATATTTGCTTGTGAACCTGAATGCGGCTGAACATTTACATATTTTACATCAAAAATCTGTTTTGCTCTTTCAATTGCAAGTTTTTCAACTATATCTACACATTCACATCCGCCGTAATATCTTTTGTCAGGATATCCTTCAGCATATTTATTTGTCATCACACTTCCAGCTGCTTCTAGCACTGATTTGGATACAAAATTTTCCGAAGCGATAAGTTCTATTCCCTCATTTTGTCTTTTTCTTTCTGCTTCTATTGCGTCGTATACTTCTCTGTCATCTCTGAAAAGATTTTCTAAATGTTCCATGTTATCCCCTCCTGAAAAATTTTGTTGTTAAATTGGAATACAGGTATTTTACCTGTGAAAATCTATTATGTCAAATATATAATTTATAGTGTATAATAAGATATAAAATATAATTTTTATGGAGGTATTTTATGGATAAAAATATAGAAAGATTAGTTGAAATTATAAAAAACAGTAATTATATTGTGTTCTTTACTGGAGCTGGAGCTTCTACTGATTCTGGTTTGGCAGATTTCCGTGGAAGAAACGGATTGTATAATCAAAGAGAATATATGGGTTATGAACCTGAAGAAATTTTAAGCCACGATTTCTTTTTTCAGCACAGAGATATTTTTGACAAGTACCTTGTAGAAAAATTATCAATAAATAATATAAAACCAAATGCAGGGCATAAAGCAATAGCTGAACTTGAAAAAATGGGAAAAGTAAAAGCTGTTATTACACAAAATATAGATAATCTTCATCAGGATGGAGGAAGCAGAAAAGTTTTAGAACTTCATGGGAGTTTAAAAAGATGGTATTGTTTAGGATGTGGAAAAACTTCTGACACATCTTTTAAATGTGAATGTGGTGGAATTGTAAGACCAGATGTTACTCTTTATGGAGAAATGTTAAACGAAGAAGTAACAGAACAAGCTATAAAAGAAATAAAAAAAGCTGATACTTTAATAATTGTGGGAACAAGTCTTACTGTTTATCCAGCTGCATATTATTTAAATTATTTTACAGGAAAACATCTTATAATTATAAATGAAACTCCAACATCTCAAGACGGAAATGCAGAGCTTGTTATAAGAACAGGGTTTGCTAAAACTATGACTGAAGTTATGGAAATTTTAAAATAATAAAATATTTAAAACCAAAAAGGTCGGAAAATTTCCGACCTTTCAGACTGTAGACAAAAGAAATTTATTTATAGTCTTTAATTTTCTTTTATAATATGATATCATTTAAGAAAATAAAATGTTGTGAAAGGTAGGAAAATGGATATAAGATAATTTAAGTTAAACACAAATATGAAAAAAATCAAACTACAACAGTAGTTCTTTTTGTGTACGCTTAATAAATTATCTTTCATCTAATTTCTTATTTAAAATATAAGTTATATATTTTTATTTAGATACATTATGATGAAAGGCTTTTTTGTGTATACAAAAGAGCCTTTTGTAGTATTTATAGGAGGATTATATGACTAGAAAAGAAATAACAACAAAAGAAGATTTAATGAAAATAATTGAGCTATTTGAAAGTATAGGAATTACATATTGGCTTGATGGAGGTTGGGGAGTAGATATTTTAGCAGGAAGACAGACAAGACCTCATAGAGATATTGATATTGATTTTGATGAAAAATATACAGAGAAATTACTAGAAATACTTTTAAAAATAGGTTATAGAATAGATACTGATTGGAGTCCTGTTAGAATAGAACTTTATAGTGATGAACTTGGATATTTAGACATTCACCCATTTATTCTAGCAACTGACGGAACATCAAAACAAGCTAATTTAGAAGGCGGTTGGTATGAATTTGAAAAAGATTATTTTGATAGTGTGAGTTTTGAAGGGAAAATAATTCCTTGTATATCTTTAAAAGGACAAAAAATTTTTCACACTGGATATGAATTAAGAGAAAAAGATAAACACGATATTTTAATTCTTGAAAATTTATAAGAAATAATTTTATATAAACAAAGAGAGGAGATAATTTTCTCCTCTCTTTGTCTACAGCCTGAGACAAGGGAGATTAGCCTTGTCTTTTTTGATTTTTCTTTACGAAAAACTTGTTAGCAATCCATTATACCATAAAATAAAAAAAGACAAGGTTTGAGTGGCAGTCCTTGTCTTTTTTACCGTTTTTTGATTCTTTATCCTATAAAAATTCTATCATAGATTTTTAAAAAATTCAATGATATAATGACTTGTGCCGTTTTTTCCTCTGTCGAACTCGTCGAAAGGGGGTGAGATGGTTGAAAAGATTTTTTATCCTATTACTAGTTTTCTTACTAATCTTTAAAAAAGTTTATTAGGAAACTTTTTTGGCAAGGTTTAAGGCTGTGGCAGGTCTTGACCTTGCTTTTTTTTATCACTAGACCTTCCAAAATCAATTTTAAAGCTTTCTTTTAAGAAAGACGGCTAAATATTCATTAAAAACCAAAAAAGGCTCTTAAAAGGCTAATGAGAGCTTTTAAGAAAATTTTCAAGACAACCTTGGAAGTTTCAGCCGTATACCGTCCCGATAGGGACAAAAATTTTTCTAAAGAAGTCCAGCTCCCCCTTTTATTTTTTTAGGGGGAGCGGTCGGCAAAGCCGAGGACTAGGGGGTCATTTTTGGTATAACCAAAAATTTCCTTGTTATAATGCTATCAAGTCTTATAAAATAAGGCTTAAAAGCATTTGACGGTTACTCATATGTAGTATGAGTAAACGGATAAATGCTTGACAGTGATTTAATTTTGGCTTATAATTTAGACAATTCTTATATATATTTTTTTATCATGCCAGAGAAAAATCTTGATTTTTTTCTTGGTGTTAGATTTTGGGGGATATATCTTCTAAACATTGTTAAGGTCTTTTCTTGATGTTTGGAAGCTCCTATCTAACAAGTACCATAATTTTTAATCTAGTAATCTATTTGAATGATTAAACCCAATTCATTTGGTTGGTGCTGGACTTGATAAGCAGTCATTAAATGCTTATTAGACAACATTGAAGTCTTTAAATTCAATGATTGACTATTACCTGTCAATTTAAAAATTGGTTGTGCTTAGCTTTAACTATATAACTTAATATATTAGACAATATAACTTAGAATTAGCGGGATTTTTTTCAAAAATCCCTTTTGTTGTTTCTACAGAAAATTTTTTTAATTTTCTCTGTATGTTTTATATATTTATATATTTTAATATTTACGACGATTTTTGATTTTTTTTGATACACCTTAAAACAAGAAAATATGTTGATTTACAAAGATGTGTCCAAACGAAGTACGGACAAAAGAAGAATAACTACGTACAAAAGAAGAACGAACTACGGACAAAAGAAGAATAACTACGTACAAAAGAAGAATAACTACGTACAAAATTACATTTACTTTGTACGTAGTTTGTGTTATAATATCTTTAACAAGATAATTATATTTTTTAGAGGAGAATTAAATGGATAAAGTAAAAGGCTTAATCGTTTATAAACCTAATGAATTAATAGAAATAGTTAATAGACCTATTTCTGCTATAGGACTTAAAGTATATAATGCTATTCTTCAAAAACTTCAAGACTTAGGAACTGATAGAATGACTATCCCTTTAAACGAGATAATCATTGATAATTCTAAAAACTATGAAGATATATATAGTTATTTAGATGAATTGCAAAAAGTACAAGTAAAATCAATAGATAAAAGAGGAAAATCTTGGGGGAGTTTTGTCCTACTTTCAGAATATAAAAAAACTGACAAGGGAATATTTGTCGCCGTTCCTCCAAGTATTCATAATGCTTTATGTGGAAAAGATAAAAAACAAGAAGATTTATATTATACTGCCATTAAATTACTTGAGGAAAAGTCTTTTAAATGCTCATATTCTTTGATTTTCTACGAAATTTTTAAAAGATATGAAAAGGTATCAATTCCAGTATACACTATAGAAGATTTAAGACAGATGACTAAAACAGAAAATAAATATAAAGTTTATTATGAGTTTAAACGCAGAGTTTTAAATCCAGCTCTTAAGGAGATAAATTCCTTTAATCCCAAGTATACTTATGATTATGAAGAAGTATATATTGGTCGTAAGGTAGATAAGATAAGATTTACTAAAACTGAAAAAACAAAAGAAGCAGACGAAAACACAAAACAAGGAAAGCTTCTTCCAGCTCTTTCAGAAAAACTTCTAAAAGCTATTGAAAAAGCTAAGAAAAACAGATATGTACAAGAGAAATACAGTCAAAGAGCAGTTGACAAAGCTCTTAAACAGTTTGGAGAGGAGCTTCTTATCAAAGGTTTGAATGAGCTTTATAAATATAACAAGTCTATCAGTAGCTTTTCAAAAATCTTAAATGCTAAAATTGACGATATTAAACGAGCTGAAGAAGTCAAAAAGCAAGGTACTAACATTCATAATGTTACTGAAGAAGCTGTTAAAACCGAAATTATAAGGTCTGAAAATTTAGAAAACAAGAAAAAATCTCTTGATGAATTAATAAAAATGACTTCGGCTAAATTAATGACTAAAGATTTATCGGCAGATAAAAAAATTAATCTATGCAAAGAGATTTTAAAAGTTAAGAGTGAGGAAGAATTAAAAGAATTTTGTGATAAACATGATATTTTATTAAATTTAGAACTTTTTTAAGGAGTGAGCTATGGAGTATCTAGGAAAAGTAATTGATAATCAAGAAGAAAATGTTAAGAAATTTATTGATACTGTGGTAGAGGAATTTGGAAAAGAAGAAGCTAGAGAAGTTTTCATCAGTGACTTCATGGAGAGATTAGACGAACTTTCAGCAAAATGTGGCTATACAGAAATTTTTCATCTGACAGCCGACGAAGTTGGCTGCGAAGATGAAAATGTCCTTGATTTTCTTAATGAATTAGATATAATTTCGGTATCTGATAAGGCTCTTCAAGAAATTTTAAGATACTTAAATCTGAAAATGGAATTTGAAAGGGATATGCTTCCAGCAGAACTTATCGGAGAACTATACGACACACTTGCATAAGGGGGAAAAAATTATGCTGAACATGGCAGAGCTAATATTTTTTGACCAAACAAAAGAAAACGGTATTCTTCAAACTTCAATTTTCAAGTATATACTTGATTTAGAAACATATGAATTGACAGCCGTTGACGAGTATCTAAGTTATGACGATAGTATTTTAGATGTCAAGGAGAGAAAATCAAGGGATTTTATAGAAAATTCTTCAAAACTTGTAATTCTGAACAAGAAGCCACAGCTTCCAGATTTTCTTCCAGAGGATATAAAAATTTTAAATCTTTGTGGAATACATGGGAACATGGATATAAAATCTATCGGAAAGCTGTACGGAGTTTTCCATGAAGATGATTTTTTAGAAAATTGTCTGAATTATAATCTTCTGAACATTGCTATTTTTACGGAAATGCTGAAAACTTATGAAAAAATGCAAGTTTTTAAATGCTTCCTTGGGGACTAGAGCCACAGCGTCCCCGGGACTGAATTTTTAAAGATAAATTTTTAAGCTGCGAGGATTGCTGCAGAAAAATTTATCTGAAAAAACAGACAGATTTTTTTCTGATTTTCCTTAATTTTAAAGGAAAATCGGGGGTATAAAGTATCGAGCGACTTGAGAGAAGCCTCTTAAAAACGATTTTACGAGGTCATTTTTTTGGAAAAGGTGATTTAATGGCTAGAAATAGAGAAAAAAAGGGTTCTTTAGTTTTCCAGCTCCAGCAAGAGCTGGAAAAAAAGTTGGCTATCGGAGAATCCAAGTTCTCCGATAAAAAAACAGGAGAAACAAAAGAAAAAATATATAGCTGGTCTACTTTTAAAACTTACTTAAAACATGGAACATATTTTTTGACTTGGGCTAAGGAACAGCACGGGGTCAAAACTCTTGAAGAAGCTAAACCTTTAGTAAATGAATGGCTAAAATCAAGAGAAGCTGACGAAATTTCTCCATATACTATGAAGCTTGAAGCTTCTGCTATGGCTAAAATTTATAATTTAGATACAGCAGAACTATACAAAGGGCAAAATCGGGCAAGAGCTGACATTCAAAGAAGCCGTGGAGAAAAAATCAGAGATAAACATTTTTCAGAAGAAAATCATTCAGAGTTGATAAGATTTTGCCGTGCCACAGGTTTAAGACGGGGAGAGCTTACCCAAATTAAAGGCTCTGACTTGGTAATTAAGGAAAATCAAGCATTTCTTCAAGTAATTCGGAACACAAAAGGTGGTCGTCCTCGTCTAGTTCCATTACTGTTGGATACTGATTTTGTCCTGCATCAGCTAGATGCTGCAGGACAAAATAAAGTCTTCCCTGTAGTTCCAAATGGAGCTGACATTCATGGATACAGAGCTGAATTTGCCACAACTTTATATAAAAAACTAGCTCGTGATATAAAAGAACTCCCTAAAAAAGATAGATATATCTGTAGAAAAGATTTAAAAGGGGTTGTCTATGATAAAAAAGCTATGCTGGAAGTCAGCAGAGCTTTAGGCCATAATAGAATTGATGTTATAGCTGGGCATTACATAAGGGGGTAAGCATGGGAAAATTTTACTTAAAGAAAGCTCTCATGGGCTACAAAGAAAGCGAACAGTCTAAGGCTGATTATATGGCTTGGGATATAGATGAAGCTGATGATTTTTTCTCTAAAATGAGTGAACTAATAAAAAAAAATCAAGAGAACGAAGAACTTTTAAGCGAGTCTAAACAAAAAAATGAAGAATTAACTGAAAAAAATAAAGAGCTTCAAAGAAAAATTAAAGAATTGGAAGAACATTTAAGAAGAGAAATGACACAATCTGTCAATTCACAAGAATTATATATCCAAACTAAAAATTTATTAGCGATTGAGGAAAAAAAGAATGATAATCTTTTAAGAATATCAAGAGAAAGAGCAAATGCAGATAGAAAGCTTACTCCCAAAAAAGACCATTGTGGATATGTGCAAACATATTGTGAACAAACTAAATTAATTAAAACGATTAAAAAACAAGTAACTCAAGGAATGAGAAGCCGTACGGTATTAGATAAAGTATCTTTGCTTGTATGGAAATATAACTTTCAAACTCCATATCTTGCTTCTTTTTCCTCAGATATGGTAAAGGATTTAATCTTAAAAGATTTAAAAAATTATGGATTACTTTATGATGAAGATTTTGGCTTTTACGATAAAAAGTCTGAATTTGAAGCTTCTATGAATAAATATGATTTTTTTAACTTCTCTATAACTTTAAAATCTAATTCAAAGTATTGGGAAGTTAAACTTCAATCATGGGAACAATTAAAATTTTGTTAAAAAAAAAGACAAGGGAGATTAGCCTTGTCTTCAGACTGTAGACAAAAGAAATTTATTTATAGTCTTTAATTTTCTTTTATAATA
>ENA-OWPF01000288-OWPF01000288.1-human-gut-metagenome-genome-assembly--contig:-NODE-288-length-61851-cov-88.090621_pt1 | contig 61851 bp, 83 predicted proteins | sample MGYA00248261_ERZ651840 | MGnify/ENA primary metagenome ERZ651840 (study PRJEB26924, sample SAMEA4378268) | human gut metagenome | biome: human gut; feature: human-associated habitat; material: faeces... | reverse complement strand
CATATTTTGATTTTAATGAAGAAAAACTTTTAAATATGGTAAGAAAAGCTAAAAAGCTTGGATTTGAACTTTTTGTATTAGATGATGGTTGGTTTGGAAAGAGAAATGATGACAAAAGTTCTTTAGGAGATTGGTTCCCTAATTTAGAAAAATTACCTAATGGTATAAAAGGGTTGGCTGAAAAAGTAGAAGCTGAGGGAATGAAGTTTGGACTTTGGTTTGAACCAGAGATGATAAGTAAAGAGAGTGAACTTTATAAGAAACATCCTGATTGGATATTAGGAGTAAAGGGAAGAAAATTGTCACTAGGAAGAAATCAATATATTTTAGATCTATCTAGAGAAGATGTACAAAATTATATAATTTCTGTACTTGATGAGAGATTTGCTGAAGCTCCAATATCTTATGTTAAATGGGATATGAATAGAAATATGACAGAAATAACTTATAGAGATTTACCTCATAAGTATATTTTAGGACTATATAGAATATTAGAAAAAATAACTACAAAATATCCACATGTACTATTTGAGTCTTGTGCTTCTGGTGGTGGAAGATTTGATGCTGGTATGTTATATTATATGCCGCAAGTATGGACAAGTGATGATACTGATGCAATAGTTAGATTAAAAGTTCAACATGGGACTTCAATGGGATATCCATTACTCACTATGGGGGCTCATGTTTCAGATATTCCTAACCATCAAACTGCTAGAAAAACAAGTTTAGATATTAGAAATCATGTAGCTTATTTTGGAAACTTTGGTTATGAGTTAAATCCACTTATTTTTGATGAAGAGATGGATAAAAAAGTAATTAAATATTTAGATTTCTATAAAGAAAATAGAAAATTAATTCAATTTGGGGATTTTTATAGAATAGAGAGTCCATTTGAAGGAAATACAACATCTTGGATAGTAGTCAACAAAGATAAATCTGAAGCTTTAGTTGGATATTTCCAGATTTTAGCTGAACCAAATCCTGGTTATAATAAAAAAGTTATTTTAAAAGGATTAGATCCAGATAAAAAATATTTAGTCAATGACGAATTTGAAGATTATGGAGATGAACTTATGAATATGGGAATAGTTTTCCAGCAACCTGATAGATATTTCTCTAAAGATTCAGAAACACAAGATTTTCAAAGTAAAATATTTAAATTGAAAGAGATAAAATAAAATATAAGGGGGATAAAAAAATGGTAGGTTTTAAAATGAAACTTTCATATGGAATAGGAGCGTTAGGAAAAGACTATGCTTGTGCTATAATATATATTTTCTTAATGTATTATTTAACTGACGTAGTAGGGTTAGTACCTGCTTTTGTTGGAACACTGTTTCTAGTAGCAAGATTATGGGATGCAATCAATGATCCTATGATGGGAATGATAGTTGACAATACAAGAAGTAGATGGGGAAAATTTAGACCTTGGATACTTATAGGAACTATTTTAAATGCTGTGGTTTTAATTGCTATGTTTTTCAAACCTAATGGATTAGAAGGAAAAATGTTATATGCTTATATCTCTGTTGCTTACATCTTATGGGGAATGACTTATACAGTAATGGATATACCTTTCTGGTCTATGATACCAGCTCTATCTAGTGACAAAAAAGAGAGAGAAAAGATAGCAGTTGTACCTAGAATATTTGCTAGTTTAGCGTGGTTAAGTATAGGAAGTTTTGGATTACCAGTTATAGGATTACTTGGAAATGGAAATGAGGGAAGAGGATTTTCTCTACTAGCAGTTGGAATAGCAATTTTCTTTATATTTGCTTCAACTTTAACAGTTATAAATGTAAAGGAACAAATAGTAAGTGACCAAAAAGCTCCAAAGGTAAATTTAAAAGATACATTTAGATTGATTTTTAAAAATGACCAACTAGTAGCTTTAATAGGAACAGTTTTAATGTATAACTTAGTTGCTCAAATATCTGGAGGGGTAGCTATATACTACTTCAAATATGTAATAGGAAGAGAAGCACTATTTTCAGTTTTTACAGGATTTTCTGGAATAGCTGAAATAGCAGCATTAATGGCTTTTCCAATGTTATCAACTAAAATAGGAAGAAAGAAAGTATTTTTCTTAGCTTGTAGCTTACCAGTTATTGGTTTTGGGTTATTATGTTTAGCTGGATATATTGCTCCAGAAAGTGCTACTTTAGTTGCTGCTTGTGGAATTGTAGCTAAATTAGGATCAGGACTTTCTTTAGGTATTTCAACAGTTATGTTAGCTGACGTTGTTGATTATGGAGAATATAAATTTGGAAGTAGAAATGAAAGTGTAATTTTCTCTGTCCAAACACTACTTGTTAAATCTGCTTCAGCTGTAAGTGGTTGGTTAATAGGAATAGGATTGTCTTTAGTAGGATATGTAGCTAATGTACAACAAACAGCTTCTGCTATAATGGGAATAAGAAGTTTAATGATAATTTTCCCTATGTTATTATCAGCTATGGGATATGTAATATATAAAAAGTATTATAAATTAAATGATGAGTATTACGATGAGATTGTAGAAAAATTAATGGAAAATAGAAAACAAAGAACAGTTTAATAAGGAGAAATAGTATGTGGTTAGGAGTAGATTATTATCCTGAACAATGGGATATATCAATGATAGATAAGGATTTAGACAATATAATAGAACTTGGGAGTAATGTAATCAGGATAGGAGAGTTTGCTTGGCATATTATGGAAAAAGAAGAAGGAAAATATGATTTTTCCTTCTTCGATATGGTTATAAAAAAAGCTAGTGAGAAAGGACTAAAAGTAATTTTTGGAACACCAACAGCTACAATTCCAGCTTGGCTTGCTAAAAAATATCCTGAAGTATTATCAGAATTTGAAAATGGTCAAAAAAGAAGATTTGGTGGACGCCATACAAGCTGTTATAACAGTGAAAAATATGTAGAGTATTCTAAAAAAATTGTACAAACTCTTGTAGAACACTATAAAGATGAAAAAAATATAGTGGCTTGGCAACTTGATAATGAGTTTGGACATGAAGGAAGCGATGAGTGTTTCTGTAAATGTTGTGAAAGAGAATTCCAAAAATTCCTTTCTAAAAAATTTAATGGAGATATCAATAAATTAAATGAAACTTATGGAACAACTTTCTGGTCTCAAGAGTATAACTCTTTTGAAGAGATACCTGTACCAGCTGCCACAATTACTACTCATAACCCAGCTTTAAGATTAGATTGGGAAAGATTTAGAAGTGAGAGTATTGTAAAATATTCAGATATGCAAATTGAGATAATTAGAAATATAATTCCAGAGGCAGTAATTATCCATGACTTCCCAGGTGGAGGATTAGATAAGCATGTGGACTACTCTAAGTTAGCAGAAAAATTAGATGTAGTAGCTTACAATAACTATCCAGTATGGGGAGGACAAAAGAAAGCTATTCCACCTTGTGGAATAGCTTTTGGTTTGGATTATATGAGAGGGTTGAAAAGACAAAATTTTTGGATAACAGAGGGGATAATGGGAGCTCAAGGACATGATATAACTGGATATCTTCCAAGACCTAATCAAGCTAAGATGTGGTCATATCAAGGTGTAGCTAGAGGGGCTGAAACATTTATTTACTTCAGATATCGTGGAGCTACTAAGGGAGCAGAACAATTTTGTTATGGGGTAATAGATGCTGACAACCAAAAGAGAAGAAAATTTTATGAAGTTCAAAATTTCTTTAGAGTAGCTAAGGAAAATGAAAAATTTTTAGAAACTTCAATAGAGAGTAAAATAGCTATGATATATGACTATGATTCATTAGCATCTTTTAGAATACAAAAACAAAGTATATTATTAGATTGTCATAGTGAGATGAAGAGAATACATAAAGTTTTCTATGAAAAAAATATAATGATAGATATCATTCCTCATACAATGGATATTTTTAAATATGAAGTAGTAATCCTTCCATTTATGATAATTTGGAAAGAAAAGTTTGTAGCTAAGATAAAAGAGTTTGTAAATAATGGTGGTAAAGTTGTATTTACTTACCGTAATGCTATAAAAGATATAGATAATAACTTGACATTAAATGAGATGTTACCTGTAAGATATACTGATTTAACTGGAGTATATATAGAGGAAACAGAAAGCTTACAAGAGTATGATGAGTTACCATTAAAAGGTATAGGAGAATTTGAAGGAGTAGAGGGAAGAGCTGGAATATTTAGAGATATGCTTGTACCTACTACTGCACAAACTTTAATGAAATATGATGATAAATTCTATAATGAGTTTTCAGCTGTGACAAAAAATAAAGTTGGGGCTGGAGAGGTTTACTATATAGGTTGTGGATTAGAAGATAAACTTATGACTAAGGTTATGGAAAAAGTTCTTGAAGGAACAGATATAGTAGAGGAGATTACTCCTGAAGGTGTAGAGGTAGTTGAAAGAGGAAATCTAGAAAATAGAGTAAAAATCTATATAAATCATAATGATTATTCAGTTAAGGTAAAAGATTTTGAGCTTGCACCTTTTGAATGTAAAGTTGTTAAATAACCTACTACTCTCTCTTGATTTCAATTTAAAAAATTAGAATAATTCAAGAATGACGAAGAACGAAAGTCATTCTTGAATTTTATTTATTAAGAATTTTTAATATTGACTATATAGTTTTATCTTTTACACTTTCTCTCTCAATAAGATTACAAGGCATAATAACTTTTTTTACCCCGTGTTCTCCTTCCCAAAGTTCTTCCATAAGTCTTATAGCTGCATCAGCATACTCTCTCATAAAAATTCTTATAGATGAAAGAGCTGGAGTAGCAAATTCAGAAAGAGGAGTATCGTTGAAGGTAATAATACTTACATCTTCAGGAATTTTTATATTTTTTTCACTAAAAGCTTTTAAAATACCAGAAGCAATAGCATCAGATGAGATAAAGAAAGCACTTGGTAATTTAGAATTTTTTAAAAATTTAATAATGTTATTATATCCAGATTTTGAATTCATCTCACACTCAACTATATATTTTTCATTAAAGAGATTATGCCCTTCTAAAAAACTTTTAAAATATACATATCTAGAGTCTATCTCCCATTCTTTTGTATTACCAAAAGTATATTTACTTCCAATAAAACCAATATCTTTATGCCCTTTATCTAAAAAATGTTTTAAAGCAATTCTTACTCCTAATTGATAGTTGGGAATAATACTGTGATAGGTCAACTCATCAGGAGATGAATCTATAAAAATAATATTTCTAGTATAGGATTCAAAATCAGCTATTTCCTCTAATGTAAATCTTCCTATTGGAAATATCCCATCTAATTTCTTTTTATTAATTTTTATAAAGTTTTTATCTTTATTTCTAAAAAGAGAGATAACCTCTATTCCTTTTTCTAAACAAACTTCTTCTAGAACATTTTTCATCATAATATAGTAAATATCTTTTTTCTGCTCTTCTAATTCAAACATTTGAGCTATACCAATCTTATACTTTTTAGCTTTTCTATCTTTGTATCTCTGTCCTATTGTTTTATAGTTTAATTTGTTAGCTATCTCTATAACTTTTTCTTTAGTTTTATTAGAAACATTTAAGGTAGTATCATTGTTTAATATTCTTGATACTGTTGTTATTGAAACATCGCTTAATTCAGCTATCTCTTTAAGTGTTGCCATAAATATCTCCTATCTCTATTTATCATAATTTTAGTTAGATATATAAGAAAATTCAAGAATGACGAAGATTGATAAGAATAAATAGAGCAAGTCAGCGAAGGTAAATGCTAAAAAACACAACTGTCTGAGACGAAGTCGAGTTTTGTGTTTTTAGTGAACCAAGCCATACTTGCTCTTTATTCTTTGAACGAAAGTCATTCTTGAAGTATTTTAATTAATTATAACGGTCTCTAATGTTCTTCTCAATTTTTATATTTTGTTTATGAATATCTTGTTTAAAACAATAATTTTATGCTAGATGTAAATAGTGAGTACATACTAAGAAAAATACTATTAGAGCACAAGCATCAATTATAGTAGTAATAAATGGACTTGCTATAATAGCAGGGTCTAGTTTAAGTCCTTTAGCTATAATAGGAAGAGTACTACCTACAACTTTAGCTATAATTATTGTAATAAATAGACTAAGAGATATAGCAAAGGAAACAGCGAAATTAATATCACTTAGGTAGTAAATAATTAAAAAGTTTACTACAGATAAAACTACACCAATTATTACACTGACTCTTAACTCTTTCCAAAATATGATACCAATATCAGATAACTCTATCTCTTCAAGTGCTATTCCACGAGTGATTAACATAGAAGATTGAGAACCAGCATTTCCTCCAGTAGACATAAGCATAGGAATAAAAGAGATAAGTACAATAGCTGATTGTAAAACTCCCTCATAAGTTCTAATTATAATACCAGTAAAAGTTGCTAGTATCATTAAAATTAAAAGCCAACCTATTCTCTGTTTAACTAAAGAAAAAACAGATTCTTTTAAATACTCTTCATCAGATGGAGCCATAGCAGCCATCTTTTGCATATCTTCAGTATTTTCTTGGTCGATTACATCTACTACGTCATCTATTGTAATAATACCAACAAGTCTATCTTCATTATCCACAACAGGCATAGATGTCAAATCATATTTTCTAAAGTCAGAAGCGATGTTTTCTTGGTCATCAGTAGTATGACAACTTACAAAATTTGTTTCCATAGCTTCTCTAAGTGGTACATCATCATCTAAGAATATCAGTTTCTTAAGTGAGATATATCCTACAAGTTTTCTTTGATTATCTATTATATAACAGATATCAATAGTTTCATTATCAATTCCAAATCTTTTGATAGAGTGTAATGCTTGTCCAATATTCATATCATTTTTTAAAGATAGATACTCTACAGTCATAACACTACCAGCACTATTTTCTGGATATCTTAAAAATTGGTTAATCAAATTTCTCATATCAGAAGAAGTATTTTGTAGAATTTTATCTACAATATTTGCTGGCATCTCCTCTATAAAGTCAACAGTATCATCAATAAACATATCATTTACAATATTACGTATCTCCTCATCAGTTATGTTTTCAATGATTTCTTGTTGCTTATCAGAAGAAAGATAAGAAAAAATATCTGCTGATAAACTCTTAGGTAAAATTCTAAAAAGCTTTAAGCTTTGTTCCTTGCTCATCTCCTCAAATAGCTCTGCTATATCAACAGGTTGTAAATCAACTAATATCTCCCTTACTTTGTTAAGCTGATTAGTCTCTAATAAATGATAAATATCTTCCAACGGAACCTCCATATAAAAAACCTCCACATAATAAAATTTCTCTCTATATAGATTACCATTTTAATTGAAAAAAGGCAAATAAAAATTCTATATTACTACAAAAGATTTAATAAATATTGTATAATATATTTGAATGAAAAATTAGGAGGATAAAAATGAATATAAAAGCTAGAGTTATCAGCTTGATTAAAGAGGTAGAAAATGGCAAATTTTCTAATATAGCATTGAATGAATATTTTAAAGAGAATAATCTTTCTAAAAAAGAAAGAGGTTTTATAACTGAGCTTTTCTATGGAGTAATTAGAAATAAAATATTTCTTGACTATGAGATAGATAAAAGAACTATTACTATAAAAAAAGATTGGATAAGAAATATTTTGAGAATATCTATGTATCAAATAAGTTTTATGAATAGTGACGATAAAGGAGTTATCTGGGAAGCTACAGAGCTTGCTAAGAAAAAATTTAGTGTTCCAGTTGGGAAATTTATCAATGGAGTATTAAGAAGCTATCAGAGAGAGTGGCAAGAAGATGTAAAAGAGCTAAAAGAGAGTGGAAAAAATTATATATATCTTTCATATCCAGAGTGGTTTTATAATAAGCTTGTTTCTGAGTATGGAGAAGAGGAGGGAGAGTTATTTCTACAATCTTTAAAAAAAATCCCTTATATCAGTTTTAGAGTAAATAGATTAAAATATAGCTGTGAAGAGTTTGAAAAATTATTAGAAGAGAAAAAAATCGACATAATAAAAAAAGTGGATAGTGTATACTATGTAGATTCTGGAATATTACTGTATAGTGATGAATTTAGAGATGGAAAAATAATAGTACAAGATGCCTCATCATATCTATCAGCTAGAAATTTAAATCCAAAACCTGATGAATCAGTACTAGATACTTGTAGTGCTCCAGGTGGAAAGACTGCTGTACTTGGAGAGCTTATGGAGAATAGAGGAGAGCTATTAGCTCTAGACATATATCCACATAAATTAAAATTAATAGAAGAAAATTGTCATAAATGTGGTGTAGATATTGTTAGAACTGTAAAGATGGATGCTAGAAAATTAAAGGAGCAAGGAAAGAAATTTGATAAGATATTAGTAGATGTTCCATGTAGTGGTTATGGTGTACTTAGAAAAAAACCAGAGGCTATATATAATAAAAATTCTGAAAATGTAGAGGAATTAGCTAAACTTCAGTTTGAAATTTTAGAATCAGCTTCTCAAGTTTTAAAAGATAATGGAGAGTTGGTATATAGTACTTGCACTATTTTAAAAGAGGAAAATGAAGAAAATATTAAAAAGTTTTTAGAAAAATATCCAAATTTTGAAACAGTAGAGCTATATATTCCTGAAAATGTAAATGGAAGCTATGACAATGTAGGTGGATTTACTGTAGATTATAAAGAGGATATTTTAGATGGATTTTATATAGTAAAACTTAAAAAAAATAAATAGAAAGGATAGTTATGTTAGAAGAATTAAAAGAAGCAAATGAATATATAATAAGCAAGATAAAAGAGAATGATGAATTAATACTTGAGATGGAAAAATATGCTAGGGAGTATAATGTTCCAATAGTTACTAAAGAGGTAGCTGAATATCTTAAATTTATAGTAAAAAGTAATGGAATAAAAAATATATTAGAAGTAGGAACAGCTATTGGTTATTCTGGAATATTAATGGCTAAAGAGATAGAAAAGAATGGTGGAAAGCTTTATACAATAGAGATAGATGAAGAAAGATATAATCTAGCTCAAGAGAATTTTAAAAAGTCTGGATTAAATAATATTGTATCTATAAAAGGAGATGCAGTAGAAGAGATTAAGAAGATAGATGAAAAATTTGATTTTGTCTTTATTGATGCTTCTAAAGGACACTATATGGAATTTTTTGAAGATTCATATAAGTTATTAAATAAAGATGGAATAATATTTATTGATAATATTATGTTTAGAGGATATCTATATAAAGAGTATCCAAAGAGATTTAAAACAATAGTAAGAAGATTAAATGAGTTTATTGAGTATCTATATTCAAGAGATGGAGGAGAGTTTGTACTTCTTCCTTTTGGAGATGGAATTGGTCTTTTCCGCAAGAAAAAAACCGAAAATACAAACGAATAAAACATAAAGAAAAGAGAGGATAATTAAATTATTCCTCTCTTTCTTTATAAGAAATATAATCAGCTAAGAAGCCTTTGAAAGCTAGGTGATAAGAATTTTTATATTTTTCAAAATATACTCTTTCTTTTAAAGAGTATGTTCTTCTAAAAGCTTCAAGTTTTTCTTTTTCTCCATAGAGTTCTATATGCTTTTTATATAACTCTATTTTGAAATCTGAAGTATCAATAGCTATATCTACATATTTTAAAAACTCTTTAGGTATAGATGTTGAGTTGTAAATATAACCATCCTTCAATTGTTTTTTTAAATGATTAATATCTTTATTGAATTTAATACCCCAGGTACGAAGTGAAAACCCGCTTTTATATAATTTAAAGATAGTTGCTATCTCTTTATTATTTGATAATTTGGGATAATCTTTCTTAAATTCTTCAAGAGAATAATCCAAATTATTTATAGTTAAATAAGAGGTTATATTATACAGCTCGCCTTTAAAATCACTTCTTTTAAAATATAAGAACCAACTTCCAAAGATCTTTTTTAATTCCAAAATTGAATATTTTTCCAAAATTTTCTCTTTTATTATTAACATAGCCGCTCCTAAAATTTTAAATGGATGTAGAATCTATAATCATTTACCATTTCGATTTCATCTATTATAAGTTTTAAAAAATTATTTATTTTTTCTGGAGCTTTTTCCTTTTCTAATTTAAAAAAATATTTTTTTAATATCTCTGAATTTTTATTAGTATTTTTTTTATTAGTAATTAATGTAGTTAAATTTTTGATTTTTTCCTCCAGGAACGCCTTTTTTTCTTTTAACTCTTTCATTAACTTTTCGAAAACTTCCTCAGATATAAGAGAATTTAATAACTGCCTGGCTAGGAGTTCTTCTTTTCTAGAGAGAGAAGCCAACTCTTTTTTATAAAGAACTAATTGAGATTGATAATCATCAAATTTAGTATCAATGTTCTCTACTTCTAAAGAAAAAATAATTTTTTTTAAAGAAGCCATAACTTCTTCAAATAACTCTTCTTCATGAATACCAATAGCACCACACCCAAGACTTTTATATTTATCAGAAGTTCTACAATAATATAGGTTCTCTGTTTTTCTAGAAATTTCATTGGTTGATTTTTTTAAATAATTATATTTATTTACAACCCGATACATCTTTCTTCCACAAGTACATTTTATTAAATCTTTAAAGATATATACATCTGTATTTCTTTCAACCTTAATATTTTTTAATTTACCTTGTACCAGGGAAAAAGTACTTTCATCTATAATAGGCTCATGGATCCCATTCAACACTTTATAATCTTTATGAAGAATTTTTTTCTTATTAATTATTTCAACAGAATGGAATTTTAATTTTCCAATGTAGACGGGATTTTCTAATAATCTTCTAACCTTTTTTACTTCATATCCAAAAAAATTAGCAATGGATTGTCTGGTTTTTCCATCAAGAAAAAGTTTAAAAATAGTTTTAACCTTTTCTGCATCCTCTGGAACTATTACCAGCTCTTTATTAACTAATTTATATCCCAAGGGAGCTGGTCCTCCAGTCCATCTCCCTTGCTCTGCTAATTCAGTCATTCTGTCCTTACTTCTTTTAGCTGTTTTCCTTCCCTCTCTAGCATCTAATAAATTTAAAAGATTAGTCAGAAAGGTATCATCAGCATCTTGTAAGTCTAACCAACCATGTGTAACAGTATAAACTTTAACATTATGAACTCTTAATAATCCATAAAATATATGATGCTCCAATTCATCTCTTGTAAGCCTAGAACTTTCATACAATACTAAAGTATCAACTAAATTATTTTGGATATCTTCTTTTAATTTACTATATTGTTCTCTGTCTTTATTGTACCCAGATGCTACATCATAATAAACTTTTATATTTTGAAGATTTATTTTTTTAGCAGCTTTTTTACACATATCTATAAGACTTTGTATATTTTGCTTTTCTGTGCTTTCCCTGCAATAAATAGCTGAAATTTTAGCAGGAAAAGAAGAACTATTCGACATTTAATTCTTCTTTAGCTGCTTGTAATAATAGTCTTAAGATAGTATTTTTCTCTTCAGGTGTTATATTTTCATTTCTAATAATAGTATCCATATTTACCTCCAGTATTAAAAGAAGAGGGAAAATCCCTCTTCAAATAACTTATTTTTATTTTTAGTATTCTTCTTCATCTTCCCAGTCATCTTCAAACTCTTCTTCATCCTCGTCATAGATTATTTTTATACCAAGGATTTTATTATTGTTCTTAGTAACATAAACTTCATATCTTCCATCACCCCATCCAGTACTAGTAATGAAAGAGTTTTCTCTAAAACATATAGCATCGGTATCTTGGGAGAATAACTCGCATATTTCTCTATAATATTTATCTTCCCATTTTTTTTCATTCCTATTTTTACATCTTCTCATCTCTTCATGTAAGCTATAATTAATCACTCCAGCTATGGCAGCATCAACATAAATGAAGCCATCCTGTAACCACAAATAACCTTCTTGCTCATAAATTGATAAGCTTTCATGTAAAATTATTGCTTCTTTTACTCTGTTTTCTTTATTATAAATAACACAACATTTATATTCTCCAGCTTGGATATTCAAAAGTACTATCCCTCTTTGTGGTTCGTAACAGTAGCAAGGATCTGTGACCACAACCTTATCCTCTAATTTTAATTTAGTTATAAACTCCATAATGTCCTCCTTATTGGCTCTCTAGCCTTGTATTTCTTAGGTTGTGTGTATATTACCTTACTATTCCTTTAATTACAAGTTATTTCTCAACTTTTTATTCAATTTCCAATGTCCTTTTTTATTTAATCGTAAATTCTTTCCTCCAGCTTGATAGCATAAACTCTAACAGGAGCAGCTCCAAATTCATCATGTTGAATAGTTTTTACTTCATAACTAGCCCATTTAAATTTTAAAATTTTTTCTTTTTCATCTTTTCTTGGATATCCTAGGGTAATATGAACTTCGTCATATTCTTTTAGGAGCCTTTTTCCCCAGTACTTTTTTACTAGCCGATATTCTTCGGTTTTAGTACCTTGTTTTATTTCATTAAAATACTTTTCTTTAACTGCTAGTTTTAAAATTCTCATTTAATCAACCTCAAAAAACTCTTTTACTAAATCTTTATTTTCATAAACATTTCCAATAATTTCCATAGAAAGACAATCATGTTTTCCAAGATGATTACACACTATTGGATAAGTATTAGTCCCATCTTCTCTTTCAAAATAAAAACCATCAATTTCAACCACAGGAGATTTATAAATTGAATTTAATAATTCTTCCAAGGTAGGAATTAAATCTAATTCAGGTAACAACTTTCTTTTAATTTTTCCATATTTACAAATAACTACAGCAGTTTCTCCATCTTCTGTTTCTATTTTTAAAATATCACCTTCATAAATACTTTTACAATTTTTATCTCTCCAACCACTATCTTGTCCCAATGATTTTGGATCTATTTTATTTGCAACTTTAATTCCTCTAGGCATCCACCAATCTGAAAACCCATCAAAAGCAATTAAATATTCAGTATGTTCTTCGTGCCATTTTTCCCATTCTGCTTCTGAGGAGAATATGCAGGGAGTAGAATCAATATGTTTTATATAATAGCCATAATGCCAACTCTTTGTTTCTAAATCAAATCCTCTAAATTGTAGATCTCTCATTATCTTTTACCTCCCAAGTCAACAGCAGCAACGCTCAATTTAAATTCTTCCCAATCTTTATTTCTAACTCTTATTCTATTTCTTATAGCAAAAATCCATTGTCCATCTAAGAGATAAATAGATATATTATTGTCAAATTTACACCCCTTTTTCTTTTTTGAGAACTTTTTTTTATACTGTTCTAAGTTATCTACATCAAACTCCATCTTCCACCTCTATCATTTATAATTTTTACAACGATTAATTCCTTCTTTATGATAACCTCTTATAATAAGGTCTTGGATTAAAGCCACAAGATATCTGTTGTTATATTCTCTATTACTTTCTTTACTTGCTATTTTAAAAATTTTATATTTTTCTCTATCAAGAAGGATTACTCCTATTTTTTCTTTAATTTTTTCAGGATATTTATCTAAAGTTTTGAAAAAATTATCAAAACTATATTTATCATCAGGAATAACTATATAACTTTTATCATATAAAGATAATGTCTTTATTGATTGTTCAATAACTTTTTTAAAATTACTTAATTTAAGCTCATATCCTATTATTTCTAAACTTGATTTATATTCCACTACATCAGTCCTAAAAAAATAATTTCTATTTCCTACTTCCTCAAAAATCAAACCACAGGTTTTTCTTTGCTTCAGTAGTGACACAAAAGTATTTTGCATTTCTCTTTCTGAGTTGAACATTTATACTTTCACCTCTATATTTTTTATTTTATTCAAGTACTCTTTTATATCTTCAATTCTTAGGTATCCTTTTGTATCAGGAGCAAATGGAACTTCCACTTGCTCCGAACAACCATTTTCATCAAATTTAATAACCATTAATTCATATGGGAAAAACTTATTTCCATAAGCATATCTCCCTTTGATAATACTTGCTCCATACCCATTTTTAAATCTATAGATCCACTGTTTTTCAAACCCAGCATTGTGGTAAAACATTAAATTTTCTTTTATTCTATTCATTGATACTCCTCCTATAATCTCTCTATGCTTTCCCACTGAGTTTTAATTTATTTTTATAATTCTCTTTATCCAACCAGCTATTACCAAAGTAAGCTTTTAAAAATTCATCGCTACGTTGTTTTTTAGGAGAACTATCATTAGTGGAAACGACAGGAACTATAACTTGAGAATGTAAATATCTAACAGTAGTTCCCTCTAAAATTTGTGTAAGTTTCAAACGATGATGTTCAAACTCATCTTTTACTGCAAGGTATTCAGAATCTGTTGCATAAAAATAAAATCTTAATCTAGATTTATTTTTCATACGATAAATGCCTAAATTAAAAGTATCTAGGATAGCAATTAATAAATAAGTTTCATACTGACTATCTACCTTTATATCAAAAAGTTCTTTCTGACTTTCAGTATCATCTAAACCATATTTATTTTTATATTCTATATATCTTTGATAAGCCAATTCCCTTTCGCTAGGAGTAGTTCTATCATCTTCAGCAAGAGCTCTAAGTTTTCTTAATTTTTCTAATTTATTATTCATTTATTCCTCCAAGAGAGAGAAGAGGGAAGCTCCCTCTAAAATCTCCCATAAAATTTTATTTTATATCCTAAAAATTTTTTCAATCTTGCTATCATACTAGTTAGCCTCCTTCAAAGGTTTCATTTTTTTACTTCTAGCATAAGAAATTAAATCTGCATAAGCTTCTCCTCTTGTTTTTCTGTATGGAAGCAAAGGAGATTTTACTCCATGAACTCTAAAGTCATTTTTATAATCTGCTAATGTCTTAGCAAAATAAACTTTAAATTCACTTCCCCCTATCCCAGCACGAACAAAATAGATATATCCTTTTTCATCAATAAATGCTGATGAGTTGTTAAAATCATTATCACTAAACTCTTCAATTACAGGAGCTGGAGAAGTAGGTAATTTTAAATTATTTTGATTTTCATATTCCTTCTCTCTGGACGCTATATCTTTTTCCATATCAGCTAATAATCTTTTCATAGCTTCAATCTCTTTTTTTGCTGAGCTAAGTTCAGCAGGAGAAGATGATTTTTTAATCTGTTTTTCAATACTTTTAATAGCTCCTAAAGATTTTTTAGAAATGCTGCCTTTGTATTCAACAGCTCTTTTAGGTTCTGCTGGAGAGAGAGCTAGTTCGATTAGCTCTCTTATATCCTCCATGTTTTTCACACCTTTTTCCATAATGTCTAATGCTAATTGAGGATCAACATCTTTATGAGTAAGAAGTCTAACAGCTACTCCAGAGAGAGAACTGATATAGTCTTTCATGTGGGGAGCTTGGATATATAACTCATAAGTTTTTAGTAACTCACTTACCTTATCTTTAGTAAATCCAAGATGACTATACCAAGCCATGAAGCTACCCTCTTTAGCTTTTTGAAGTTTCATTTTAACTTCCACAAGTGCCATACAGATATCATATTTGGAAGAACTATATCTCTTAAAACTATTTGAAATAAGTTCCTCTTTTTTTTCAATGAAGGCTTTATCTTCTGCATTTATTTCGTAACTCTCGAAATCGAATGTTGAGTGCCATTCTACTTCTTGCATAGTATTTTTTAATTTATCAAACATAGCTAATTTATTTGACATTACAACACCTCCAAAACTTGCAAGAATAATTCTTGAAGTGCTTTAGCTTCTTTGGTTCTATATTCCCAAATTGTTTTACCTTCATCAATAGCTCTTGAAATAAAAGAACTTTGTTTAATAGGTACAGAGAGAAATATACTTGGAGCATAAGAAATTATCTCTTTTAAAAGTGAGTAATATTCTTTTTCAAGTTTAGTTCTTCCAGTACGATTTGGAATAATAGCTTTAACTTTATTTTTAGGGCTTATTTGCTCCATTAAAGTAATTATAGAACCTAAAGTTACTTGATCAAGGAAAGTTGGGATAACTACTTCATCTGCTAAGTCTATAAATTTTTTATCCAAGTTCAACACAGGTGTAGAATCAATGAAGATATAATCAAACTCTCCTTTTAAAACATTGATAAAACTCTCAAATCTTACTTCTAATTCCTCTGGAAGTACAGCCGAGTGAAATGGGATATAATAAAGGTTTTTTCTTAACTCTGTGAACCCACCATTACCACTTTTAAGCCATTCATCTAACCCTAGTGGAGTAAGACTACCATTCCCACTAAAATCCAAAATATTATTTTGACTATCAGAAGTAATTATTATAACTTTATTTCCATCAAGAGCAGCTTTATGTGCTAACTGAAGAGTTATCCAAGATTTTCCAACTCCTCCTTTATTTGCTTTGATTAGAACCACTCTACTCATTTATATCTCCCTCCAACTGTACCTTCACTCTTCTATCTTGGCTAATTCTAAATATCATTTCTACATATTCTTTTCCTCTTTTTATTTTTCTTTCAGATTCTGTTTCTTCTATTACTAAATCTTCATTTTCTAGAAGAAAGATAGTGTTATCAAATGCCAAACTTGGCATCGAACTTTCACTGAATATCTGTAATAAAAATTTATCTGCAACATCATACTCATGAAAATAAAAAGCAGGATGAAAAACTTTGAAATCAATTATTTTATCTTTATATTTCTCAAACAAATCTCTAAATAGCATTTAACTCCCCTCCAATAATTAAATTCTTCCATTATCTATTTCTACTAATTTAAATTTGTTAGGATTATTCATTACTAATCTATAACCTTTTTGATAATCCAAACCGAAAGCTTCGGTATAAGTTTTTATATCTCTATATTCAAATCCAGTTTCTAAATCTATTACTTTTCTACAAACCCTAGGTCTTTTAACATATTTTTCTCTATAATCTAAGATATGATGAGCCAACTCAAGTTTATTAACTTTGTATTTATCTGCCAGATTAAAAAGAAAATCAATTTCATGATCATGAACATCTAATAAAAAACTATTCATAAAAGAAATTTCTTTAAAGAAATTATCTACAGTCATACTTACCACCTTCCATGTAATCAGCTGGAATGGGAGCTAAAATTCTCCCAGCAGCTAAGTCGCCTTGATGAAACATTTTTAGCTTCACTAAATCAAGGATTAATTTTCCAGCTAAGTCACCTTTGATAGAATTATATCTATCTGAATCAATTCCTAACTCATCACACAACTCATGAATTTTATTATAATTTTCTACAGAAATTTTTATTGACATTTAAGCTCCTTTTAAACTAGATAGATGACTCTTAAATTCAAATACAGTCATCTTAGACAACTTGCTTTTATTTTTGTTTAAAGTTTCTAAAGGGATATTTATTATTATTTTTTCAATTTCACTTCTCAATTCTTTATCTGAGTAGATACCAGAAAAATATTTAAGCCATTTGATTTTAGCTTCCATATCCTCTGGAACTGAAGGAGAAGTTTCGGCCTTAATCTCCCAATTATCTCTCAAGGCTTGGTAGACAGCTCCATCATCCCATTTTTTCAACTGAGCTGTCATAAGAACAAGCTTTATTCTATCCAAACCAACATTACCTTGCTCAACCAAAGTCATGATATTTTTACAAGTAGGAATACTTAAACCATGGCTTTGAAGTGCTGATTTGATTTGATAGATAGTATCTTTATCCAAATTATTCAAGTTAGAACTACTACTAATTTTTTTACTAACTTCCACTTGGTCTATCTTATTTAGGTTATCTAACTTAGTAGTAGTATTATTATTGATATTAGTATTATTAATAGTAGTATTATAGCGGAACTTTTGAGTACCCTCGGTACAAGGAACTTTTGAGTACCCTCGGCTCTCTAAAAAAATACCCTCTAAAACCTCGATATTATGGGAGTTTTCTCCACTTTTTCCGAAGGAACTAGAAAGTTCCCTCGGCTCTACCGAAGGAACTGAAAAGTTCTCTCGGGTATTTTCAACAGTCAATCCCATTTCTTTAGCAGCTTTTTCAAGCTCATCCATATCAGTTTCAATTTTATTCTCTTCAAATAGCTCTGAAAATTTATCTGTTAAATTTATAAAAGTATAGTTCCCAACAAAAGTGTTAGTAATTTTATTAGTAACTTTGTGGATATGTCTTTTTATTAATCCAAGTTTTTCATACTCAGTAAATCTTCTAGCTATAACTTTTTCATTCTCTATTTTTAAAATAGGAAGGTAAGAAATTAGGCTAGAATACTTAATCCAATAGTAGATTTCATTTTCTACAACCTTGGATATAAACTTACTATTAGCTCCTATGGTATCTTTTAGATATGAAAGGATAAAAGCATCTTTTATATCTAAATCAAGCTCTATTAATTTTTCTTGTTGTACAGAAGCAATTGTATATTTTATTCTTTCCACTTCAACCTCCTTATTTTTTCTTTTTCTCTTTTAATGGGATTCCATCTAAAGTAAATTTAGCTCTTTTAGCAAAGTCTAAATCTACATCCAAATTTACAAGCTCAATAGAAAATCTCTCTCCTCTTTCCATCATTTCTTTAACTAGATGGTCTTTAGCAGACTGTTCTCTAGTATAAGCTTTCATAGGAACACCATCTGGATTGCATACTATAAATATAACGGAATCGAATACCTTAGTCATCTAAACCACTAGCCTTAGCTAACTCTAAAGCCTTTTCTAAAGGGAAATCTTTTCCATATTTTTTTATTAATTCTTGTAATTGAGCATAATTTGTTACCATTTTTTTACCTCCAATAAAGTTTGATAAAAAAATTTGATTTATTATATAAATTATGCTACACTTAATACATAAGCGGCATATAGCAGATGAGTTAGTCCTCATTTTTCTTAGGTTATGTTATGTGTCCATTTGGAAGAGCAACGTGCGGGTTGCTCTTTTTTTATTACTACTATTCAACATCTTTATAAATTCTACCAAGTTCAAAGTAATCGCTTTTCACTTCATCAACAGCAGCTAGAAATTCAGCAGTAATATCAAACAAAGCTTTAAATAGTTGAATATCTCCTTTGTGTGAATGCATTAATTCACATAGACTTTGATTAACCTGTTCAACTCTTTCAGAAGAGCTTAATTTTAAAATTTTCTCTTCCTCAGCTTTTTTAATTGTTGCAAAAGTTTTTCTATTCATAACATCCTCCTAAGTAATTTATTAGCACCCCCTTCCTGTAAAATTTTCCTGCTATTTTTATATAATTTTTCAAATTTTTAATTATAACTATAATTTGTAAAAAACTAATTATAATTAACTTTTTACATCTTATGTTTTGATTTTAGCATATTATAAATGCTATTGTCAATATGTTTTTGCTTATTATAGTAGGCAAAAAATGTTATTGATTTAGAAAAAGTTATGTTATAATTATTAAAAGTACAAATTGTAAAAGGGGGTATTTATGCTAAAATCTAATCTTGGTTACATTATGCTTGATAAAAAAATTAAAAATGTTACTGAATTATCAAGACAGGTAAATATTAGCCGTGAAACTTTGAGAAAAATTTATAACGGAGATAGACTTGAAACTGTAAGTTTTGAAACAGTTGCAAAACTATGTAAATTTTTTAATTGTCAAATTACAGATATAATCGAGTATATCCCAGATGAAGAAACTTCACAGAACTAATCTACTCAAGAGAGCATCCTAGACCGACCGCCAAGTCTTATTTAACTCTAGGACACTCTATTCAGTAGATTATTTATATAGGGGGATTTATGCAATTTACTAAAAGTGAAATGATAGCTTTTTTAGCTGTAATAATACAACCAATTTCTATTGGTATTTCTTATTATTTAGGAAATAGAGCAAATAAATTAGAAAGAAAAAAACAAATTCTTTTAGAAAGATATGATAATTTTTATTTGCCCTATTTAAAGCTTTTAACTCAAAGATTACTTACATTACCTGCTACTATAGATTTACTTGAAAAAACATCTTTTGAGGCTTTAGTTCCTTTTGAGGAATTGATAGCTAATAACATCAAATATATTGACCAAGATACTATGGAATGGTATCAGGCTTTTATTGCAGTAAATTTAGATTTTCTTGAGTATGAAGATGGAAATAAAAAATTTTCTGTAGTACCTAAATATAGAAAAGCTATCTTTATCTTATTAACGAGTAAAATACTACGGAAAGCAGCAGAAATAGCAGATGAGTTAGGATTGCCAGACCCAACCGTAGCTTTCCCGAATGAGTATAAAGATAGTTCTCATACAGATGAATATCTCTTAATGTCAGCAGCATATTCACGAAGTAAAGGGTTGTAAAAAAAATAATAAATTTCATATAAGTACCTCACTAAAAATTATTAAGTATAGATTAAAATTTCATATTTTTGAGTAATCTACTCAAGAGAGTATCCTAGACCGACCCACCAAAGTCTTTTTAACTCTAGGACACTCTATTCAGTAGATTAAGGGGGAGGGAACTCTATGATGACACCAGACCAAATTCAATTCCTTGCTACAAAATCCTGTGATATAATAGTCAACTCTAATGAATTTACAATTGAAGAGTTGAAAACATTAGCAATGAGAATAACTTATGGACAACTTATTATAAAAAAAGCTTATAAATTATCTTTTCTGGATGCTCATAGCATTGCTAGTGTTAACCCAGGAAAAGTAACTTTTGATTTTACTAAGTAATTAATCTACTCAAGAGAGCATCCTAGACCGACCGCCAAGTCTTTTTTAACTCTAGGACACTCTATTCAGTAGATTATTTTGGTATTTTATTAGGAGTTGATTGATATATCTGAATATAGAAATGGAATGATACTTCCAGATAGCTTTATACAAAAATATACTAAATTTTCTACTTTTGAAGAATTTAAAAAAGTAGCAAGAAAATATAAAATAAAAATTAATAAAAATAGTTATACAATAGAAGGAGCAGATGGAAAAATGCAAAATGAAACAGATTTTTGCACTCAATATACTTCTTTCCAATGCATAGCTGAATTATATGAAGTAGCAGAAAATGTATGTCCAAAAGCTCCTATCCCACCAAAATTAATAACTAAGACAGAATTAAAAAGGAGAGTAGTCACTAGTAATTCTATTGCACCTTGTCCACTTGAAGTGATTTGTATTTTATGTAAAGCAAATCATTCATTCGCAGAAGGTGAGATTATAAAAGAATGTAAATGTGGTTCACATGGATTTCTGATTAAAAAAATTTTTTAAAATATCTCTAATAGCAAAAAATCTACTGGATACCATAACATTAGAAATTTTTTTTGGAATGAGTATAACTTCATCATCTTTAATAGTACAGATTTTAACTATTCTATTATCATTTAAAAATGTAATAGTTGTAGTTTCTACTCTATGTACATTAGCTGGAGTTAATCCCTTAAAATTATTTAACTTTCTTACTAAGGATTTTCTAATCCATTTTTTCATAAAACACCACCTTTTTAATATTTGAGTAATCTACTCAAGAGAGCATCCTAGACCGACCGCCAAGTCTTTTTTAACTCTAGGACACTCTATTCAGTAGATTTATCACAATTTGACTTTTTGTCAAAAACTTGCTATAATTTAATTACCTAGAACCCGTATGGGTACTTAAATGTTTGTTTGATTAAGCTTAGAATATTAGCCCTAATAATTTATTGGGGCTTTTATTCTGCCCTTAAGCAAGGTAGACAAACAAATATTTAAGGAGGTACAGAAATGACTGTAACAATCGAGCAACTAACTATCATCTTTGATGGTGGAGCAATTCTTCTAGGTGGATTGCTTCTTATCGTTGTGATATGGTTGATTAGAAAGTACAGATAATTCTGACCTCATACCCTACGGGGTCTTTTTTTATTTTAAAAAATGCTAATTAGCATTTTGTTAATTTAATAATAACACTAAAAAAGTTAATTTGCAATACAAAAATAAAAAAGTTGCTAAAAAGCTATTTTTTTTATTAATATTGAGGTATACTATAATTAAGTTGAAAAGGAAGGGAGTGGTTGTTATGAAACTTTCAGAAACAGAAGTTATTAAACTAGGTAATTTGTTGAGAAATGAAAGACAAAAACTTAATTTAACACTAGAGGAAGTAAAAACAAAGTTGGAAGAAACAGGATTTATTATAAATACTAGTGATGTTCTAAGAATGGAAAAAGGGGAAAGAAAAACTCCAAATGCAATACTGTTAAAAAATTTATGTAATTTATATGATTTAGATGTTATACAATTATTCCAAGAGATTGGATACTTAGATGCAGAAAAAAAAGAAAAAAATAAGATTAAAGTATATAGTGAATTAGCAACAGCTTTTTTAAATCCAGAAAGATATTTTGAGGAGATAGATTTAAATTTAAAAGGTGAAATAGTTGGAATAAAAACTGACAATATTACAATTTTAATTGAAAAATCAAGACTTGTAGGAAATAATCAAAGTGGAGTATATAAAATAAAAGGAGAATATTGTATAAAAAAGAAAAGAATGATAAATCCAACTGAATATATTTTGTTAGGAGAAGAAGCTGCACCCCCAATTTTTGTTAAGATAGAAGAAAATGTTAAAGAGTATGGAACAGTTATTGGAAAAATTATTTTGGAATAAGACTTGATTTATTTTTTATTTTATGATATTTTATAGAAAAATGATATTGCTTTCACATTTTATTTAGTGAAAGCTTTTTTTTAAAGAAAAAAATGCTAATTAGCTTTTTTGTGAGATGAAAGTAAAGGAGTGAAAAATGGATAAAGAAGAATTAGCAAAAGAAAAATGGAAAGAAATAAAAAAGAAATTAATTGATAAAGATCTTAAATTTGGAGAGTTAGCTAAAAAATTAGGATATACTCCATGGGGATTGAGAAATGCCATCAATAATTTACAACCTAAAGTTTTAGATAGTATTGAAAAAATTTTAATCTAAAAAAAGCTAATTGGCAATAAAGAGGAGAGATAAGATGGAGATTGAAAAAAATAAGTTTGTTGTAACCGTCTATAATTCTAAATTGGAGTATAATGGCGAAACTTTTAAAGAAGTTCTTAGCAAAGAAACAGCAGCAACTTGGAAAAAAGCAACAAGCATAGCTGAGAAATTAAAGAAAAAATTTTCTAAAAATAATTATCCTAAAAGAGAAATAGTAATAAAGCAACGATATAGAGAAGGCTGGAAAGTAGTATCAACTAGAACTTAATATTATGGTGAAGCCTATTAGTCCTTCCTCTATTCGAAAAATCTTTTTCTTAAATTGTTTTTAACTAGTAGGTTTCACTTAAATATTAAGTGAAACTCATTATTTATGTTTAATCTTTTTTAACCAAAATACTCTCCTGAAATTTGATATAAAAAATGTAACTGCTGCATAATAATGAGTTTCATCTAGTATTTAATAAAAGCGAGGTAAAAAATGGTAGGGCTAGACAGGGCGGCAGTCTGGGTGCAACTGGAAGTGGAAGCTGACCTTGTCATATTGGGAATCCAAAAAAGATTTGCTGATGTCAAACCTAAAAAACTTGCAGGGAATACTCAGACTTTTAAATTAAATGAAAATAATCTTAATGAGATTAGAGTAAAAGAAAAAATGGATAAAACTATCATAAAGATAGACTTTTCATATTCAAAGTATGGAAAAGAAAATAATTTATACCCTTTAGAGAATGAAATATCCAAAATTATTGTCGAAGAAAGATTGATAGACATAATTGAGGATATTTCTCTTGTCAAAATCACTCGTTCAGACTTGTTTTATGACTACATAGAAATTTGTACTCAAGAGGGAGTAAAGAGTTTCTATGAATTTCATAATATAATTTCAACATTTTATAAATCATTGAGAAGAGCAATACAACATCAACAAGGAGTTAGATTTGAAAATTATGACTTAAATCTTGATTTTTTTTATAGCACAGGATTTGTCTTTCAAATGAATCCAGGCTGGAAGATGAGATTATACAGTAAAACTCATGAACATAATAAAAAAAATTCCCAGAACAAAATATTTGGTGGAAACATAAGGCTTGAACATAGGTTAACTAGTACAGCCTTAAATTATTTTTGTAAAAGTTCAAGAGTAAGTGAAATATCTATAGATATTTTAAAAGAAAAAGTATTGAAAAAAATTGGAGTCCAGCTCTTTAAGTATCTTGAAGCTGAGATTCAAAGAGATATTGATATCCTTGAAGTTAAGTTAAAAAATTATACTTCTAGAACTTTACCTCTTCTGGTCAGAGATTTGCAAGAGCATATACTTGATGAAGAAACGGTAAACTATGTTGTAACTAAATTAGCAACAACAAGTGAAAGACAAATAAAGAGATATAGACAAAAAATAAAAATAGCTTTAGAAGAGTTTCAGAATAAAGGAAGTCCCAAAAGAAGTAATTTTGGGAACATAGAAAGATTAGAATTTTTTATAAATAAAATATTATTATATCAGGTAAAAGTTAAATGCAAATACAAAGAGCGTTTAACTTTTAATGCCACTTAAAGGTGTCAAAAATATGTCCCTTTTTTGTGTCAAAAAAAATTAAAAACTTAGGAAAATCAATACTTTGAAATACTTTCCTCGCGTGATAATAATGTGTGGGGCTTTTCAATCCTAAAAGTGAAATAAAAAAATATATAAAATAACTAACGAGAAAAAACGAAAGGAGTTGAAACCTTATGGAGATACTAGAAATAAAAATAGAAAATATTAAACTTAGTAAGTTAAATCCTAGAGTATCTACCCCAGAGCAGATAGAACAATATAAAAAGATTTTATCTAAGATAGGATTTATTATTCCAATCTTTATATCTTCAAATAATGAAATTTTATATGATACAGCTAAATATGAAGCTGCGAAACAATTAGGTTTTAAAACTATAAAAGCCATAAGAATAGAAGAGCTCCCAGAAAGCACTCTTGAAACATTAAGGGTAGCTGAAATGAAAGCTTTTGAAATGGGAGAATGGGATAATGAAGTTCTGTATGAAATTCTTGCTAACCTTGATGAAGAGAGTAGAAGCTTAACAGGATTTGACTTTGATAAATTAAAAGCTGAAATAGATGCCTTTGAAACAATAGAAGAGATAGAAGAAATTGATACTCCAGAGATAGAGGAAGAATACTTCTCTAAACCTGGAGATATATATTTGCTAGGAAATCATAGATTGATGTGTGGAGATTCTACCAAGAGAGAAGATGTAGAAAAGTTAGTAGATGGAGCAACTATTGATTTGATGATAACAGATCCTCCATACAATGTTAACTATGAATCAACTGCTGGAAAAATTAAAAATGATAATATGAGTTCAAATGACTTTTATGAATTTTTAAAAAAGTTTTATACAAATGCTTTTTCTGTGATGAGAGATGGAGCAGCCTTTTATATTTTCCATGCTGATAGTGAAACAAAAGCTTTCAGGGGAGCTTGTGAAGAAGTAGGTTTCAAGATATCTCAATGTCTAATATGGGTAAAAAATGCTTTTAATCTTTCAATGCAAGATTACCACTGGAGGCATGAGCCTTGCCTTTATGGTTGGAAACTAGGAACAGCACATTATTTTATAGCAGACCGCTCCCAAGATACTATCTTAGAAGATATAGAAAGTCTGAAATCAAAAAGTAAAGCTGAGCTTTTAGAGATGTATCTAACTCTTCAAAAAACATTAGAGAATCTTTCCACTATTATCAGAGAAAATAAACCTTTAAAAAATGATGTACACCCAACAATGAAACCATTGAAACTACTAGCAAGATTAATGGTTAATAGCTCTCAAAAAGAATGGAATATCCTAGATTTATTTGGTGGCTCTGGAAGTACAATGATGACTGCTGAACAGCTGGGTAGAAAAAGTTATTTAATGGAGTATGATCCAAGATTTGCAGATGTCATAGTAAAAAGATTTGCAAGTGTGAACAAAAATATAACTCTTCTTAGAGATGGAAAGGAATACTCTTGGAATGATATAAAATCTAACTTTGGAGAAATAGATGAGTAAAAAAATAGAGAACTTGGACAAGCAGAAGCTCCAAGTCCTAGAATTATATTTACAGCTGGAATCCATCAAATTTGGTAAAACCAAGAAAGAAAAGTATAGAGAGATAGCTAAAAGATTAAAGATAGCTGAAAATACTATAAACACTTGGGTAAGAAGATATTATGAAGACTATCTTGTGTATCTTCAAGAAGCCAAAGAATTAGAAGAAAATTCAAAAATATCTAATTTTGAGGGCTTGACAGAAAAACAGTCAATATACATCATAGCAAGACTGCACGGAAATAGTCCAGAGAAAGCCAAAGAGTTAGCTGGATACTCTCCTAAAACAAAAGCTGCTGATATAGAAAAAAATCCTAAAGTAAGAAGAGTAATGGCTCAACTAAGAGAAGAGTTAAAAGATGATGTGAAGCTAAGTGCAAGAAGTGTAATAAATAAACTTGTAGAGGTATCAGAGAAAGCAGAACATGGGATTGAATACACAGAAACAGAATACCATGATGAAACTAATCCAGATGGAAGAAAAGTCTACAAGAATGCTAAAAAGAAAGTTGAGATAAGTATATCTGCAGCAGTAAATGGTTGGACCAATATAGCAAAACTCTTAGGATATGATAGCAAGTTAGAAGCTAAGCATGAGTTAAATACTGTTGAGTTAGCACAGCAAAGGTTAGCAGAGTTAAAAGCTAAAAAGCTAGAAAAAGAGTTAAAAGATGATGATAATCAACCTAAAGTCCTCAAATAATTCAAGGTACTGTCTACAGGATTACAGCTCGAGGGGCTTGCGAGTCCGAGAGTTTTCAATTCCCCAGGATTTTTGGAGTTTGCCAAAATTTTTTTTAGAAAATTTTTGAAAAATTAGTAAGAAATTTGCAAAGGAGAAGAGAGAAATGAATCAACCAGAGGTAATAGCATCTGAAAATAGACTTTCCAAGCTATTTGGCTTTTCAGAAAGAAAAGTAAGAACTTACTTCAAAGAAGCTAGAGTACAACCTGGAATGTATGACCTAGAGAAAGTCATACAAATCTATGTGGAAAATACCTCTGGAGATGATGAAGTGGCTGAAGCTAGAAAAGTAGAAACAGAAACTAAAAAATTTAAACTTAGCATCTTACAAGGAGAGTATCATAGGGCAGATGACATAGCTATCCTGGTTACAGATATGCTAATAAGATTTAAACAAAAGATGACAGCCATTCCCATTAAAGCAAGTATAGAGCTTTTAAACAAATCTAATCGTAGAGAAATAGAAGAGATTTTGAGAAAAAATATTTCAGAAGCACTTGAAGAGCTTTCTGAATATAAAAATTTAAGAGCAATCGAGGTTGAAATAGATGGAACAGAGGACAGTTAGCTTTTTTGAAGATTTATTAAAAGTCTTAAAACCAGCTCCAAATTTAACAATTGGAGAATGGGCAGATAAATATAGGATATTATCACAAGAGGGAGCTGCTGAAGCTGGTAAATGGAGAACTGATAGAACACCATACATGGTAGAAATATATAATTGTTTAACAGATAGCCATACTGAGTCTGTAACTATAAAAAGTTCCAGCCAAATTGGGAAAACAGAAATGTTGTTAAATATCCTAGGAAGATATATGCACCTTGACCCTTGTTCAATCTTATTTGTCCAACCTACTGTTGATGATGCCAAATCTTTCTCAAAGGAAAGAGTTGAGCCAATGATAAGAGATACAAAAGTTTTAAAAGCTCTTATTAAACAGGCAAATAAAAAAGGAGAAGGAACAGTACAAGGGAAAATGTTCCCTGGGGGATACGTTAGATTCGTTGGTGCTAACTCTCCTTCTGGTCTAGCTTCTAGACCTATAAGAATAACTCTTCTTGATGAGGTAGATAGATTTCCTCAATCTGCAGGAGATGAGGGTGATCCAGTAAAACTAGCTGAACGTAGAACTGCGACATTTTTTAATAGAAAAATGCTAAGAGTATCCACACCAACTGATGATACCACCTCAAAAATACAAAAATTATACCTTGAAGGTTCCCAGGAAGAGTGGTGTCTACAATGTAAACATTGCGGGGAGTATCAACCTCTCAAATGGGAAGATATAAGAGATGATGAAGGAGTTGTTAAATTAGAATGTAGACATTGTGGAGTATTAGGAACAGAAGAGGAATGGAAAAAAGAGAATCAAAAATATGGGATATGGATTGCTAAATTCCCAGAAGAGAAAAAGAATAGAAGTTTCCATCTTAATGCTTTAGCTTCTCCTTGGGCAACTTGGAAGGAGATATATGAAGAGTATCTTCAAGTAAAAGATGATGAGATGAGAATGAGAACTTTTACCAATACAGTATTAGGAGAAACATTTGTACTGCATCTTGAAGAGCAATTAGACTATGAAGCTTTATTTGAAAGAAGAGAAGATTATGGGGCTGAACTTCATAATGATACTATTTTCTTAACTGCTGGAGTAGACGTTCAAGATAATAGGCTTGAAGTCATGATAGTTGGATGGGGATATGGATATGAAAGTTATGTAGTTCAATATAGAGATTTCCCAGGATCTCCTGGGAAAGAAGATGTCTGGATACAACTAGATAATTATCTAAAAAAGACTTTCTCATTCAAAGATAAAAAGAAACAACCTTTACCAATTGCTTGTTGTTTAATAGACAGCGGTGGACATCATACAGGAACTGTATATAAATATGTCTATGGTAAAGGTAAGAGAAATATCTTTGCTATAAAAGGATTGGGTGGGAATGGAGTAAATATTCTTAATGGATTTAGAAAAACAACTAAAAAAGGAGTACCTAGTATTAACTTATTAAGCTTAGGAGTAAACGCTTTAAAGGATTTAGTTTATACAAGGTTGACAATTTTAGAAGGTCCTGGAACTTGTCATTTTCCTAAAGATTCTTTAAAAGGTTGTGGAATAGATTTCTTTAAAGGGTTAACAGCAGAGGTTAAAGTAAAGGTAAGAACTTCCAAAGGAGAAAAGATAGAGTGGCAAGTACTACCAGGTAGAAGAAATGAACCTCTGGATTTAATGAACTATGCTACAGCTGCAATAGAGTTATTAGGAGTAGATTTAAACAATAAAAAATATAAGAAGGGAGAAAAGAAATGATATTCACAGAAGAACAATGCAGACGGCACCTTGATATGTGGTTAGCAGCTGAAGAAGCTTTAGCTAAAGGACAAAGCTACACGATAGGAAATAGAACTATAACAAGAGTTAATGCTTCGGAAGTTTCGAAAAACATTGAAACTTGGGCTGACAGATTAGAACGAGTAAAAGGAAGTGGAAGTCCTAGATTTGTCAAATTTATACCAAGAGGTTAAGGTGGAGTAAATGGGAAAAAGAAGAAATAGAAGAGTTATAAAAAATACTCCTAAAGCTGAAACCTATCAAAGAATAAAAATGATAAATGGTGTTGGATATAGTAACAAAAATGATGTTAGTTTTTCAACCTGGAATGTAGTATCAGAAAGTCCAGATAATGATATTTTATGGGATTTAGATGACTTAAGAGCAAAATCTAGAAACCTGTATATGAATAATGAGTTAGCTGGAGCTGCTCTAAAGAAAATGAGGACCAAAATAGTTGGAACAGGATTATTACCAAAACCAACTATTAATTACAACATCATAGGTATCTCTAAAGAAAAAGCTCAAGAAATTGAAAAAATAATCAAAACAAAATTCAATGCCTGGGCTTCATCAGCAAATGCTGATTATAATCGTATGCATGACTTCTTTATTTTACAAGCCTTAATTCAATTAAGTTGGATAATGAATGGAGATGCCTTTGTTATTCCAAAAAGAAAAAAGAGAACAGGAGTAGATATAGATTTATGTCTACAACTAATAGAAGCTGATAGAGTTCTAAATCCTCATGCTGTTTCAAATAATTTAGTAAAAGCAGGAGTAGAGTTTTCAGAAAATGGAGATTTACTGAAATACTATATTGCGGATAAGCATCCTGGAGATTGTTATACAAAAGTAACAGGATATCCAGCTTTTAACTCTTTAGGAAGAAGAAATATTTTACATATTTTTGAACCAGAGAGAATAGGGCAAAGAAGAGGTGTTCCTCTTTTAGCTGGGATAATAGCTCCAATAAAGAAATTAGGAAGGTATAAGAGTGCTGAATTAGAAGCGGCAGTAATAAATGCTAGTCTAGGATTTATTGTTGAAACAAAAGACCCAGAAGGCTTTGTAAACAAAAGCTTTGGTGGGGAAAGTGATGAAGAGAAAAAAGAAAGAACTGAAAAAATAGAACTTGAAAATGGACTAGGGATAATTGCTAAAGAGGGAGAAACCATCAAAGAGTTTACAACCACTAGACCAAATAAATCTTATAAAGATTTTGTGGATGCAATTTATGAAGAAGTTGGAGCTCAATTAGAAATACCTCATGAAGTATTAATGAACTCCTTTAAGAGTTCATACTCTGCTGCAAAAGCAGCTCTAGAAGAAGCACACCAAAGATTTTTAGTGTGTAGAAAGCTATTAGAAAGGACTTTCTGTCAACCTGTTTATGAAGAGTTTATATTGGAACTCATAAAAAATGGAGATATAGATTGTCCAAATTTCTTTGAGAGCAGTGCAATTAGATATGCTTTCACTAGATGTATATGGGTAGGAAGTGGGAAATCATCTTTAGACCCTTTAAAAGAAGCTAATGCTAATCAAAAAAGCCTTGAAAATTACACAACTACAAGAGGAATAATAGCTGCTGAAGCTGGATTGGATTTTGATGAAATACTTGAAGCAAGAAGAGATGAGGAACTAAAAATAGCAGAGATAGAAAAGTTAAAAAGAGAAATAGGGGGAAATGTAAATGCCTAGTAAAAAGAGAACATTCTTTGAAATAAAAAATATCTCTGATGATGTAGGAGAAATAAGAGTATATGGAGATATTTGTAAATGGGCTTGGGAAGAGTATGGAGAAACAAGTTCAGTAACATTTTCTAAGCAACTAGCAAATCTTAAAAATGTAAAAAAATTAGAACTAAAAATAAACTCTCCTGGTGGAGATGTGTTTGAAGCTGTTGCTATGTACCACGAAATAAAAAGATTTGCTCAAGGAAAAGAAGTAACAGCTTATATAGACGGAATGGCTGCTTCAGCTGCCACGATATTAACATTGGCAGCTAATAAAACAATAATGGGGAAAGGGTGCTATTTTATGATACATAACCCATTAATGTATATGGGGTATGCTAATGTCGAAGAAATGAACGAAGCTATTGAACACTTGAATAAAACAAAAGACAATCTTTTAGACTTATATGAAGAGAAATGCAAATTATCAAGAGATGAGATAGCAGAAAAAATGGATAAAACAACTTGGTATACAGCTGAAGAAGCTTTACAAGCTGGTTTTATAGATGAGATAGCTAATTATGATAGTTCTATAAGTAATTTAAACATTTCAAATGTATTTACCCCAGAACTTAAAAATCTAGCTATCCCAGAAAAATTAAAAGATATTTTACAAGAAAACAAGGAGGAAAAAATGACACTGCAAGATTTAAAAGTGCAACACCCAGAACTTTTACAAGCTTATGAGAAAGAGGTAATTGACAAAATCAAAGGAACAGACACTGTAAAAAATGCTATTGATGCAGCTATTAAGGAAGAAAGAAAAAGAATAAAAGCACTAGATAATATAAAAGTTACTTCAGAAGCTGCAAGAGAAATAGTAAATAAAGCTAAATTTGATGAAGTAAGAGATTATAGAGATGTAATAGTTGATTTATACAACTTAAATGCTGAAAAAGCTGGAAGAGAAATAAATCTTATTGAAGAAGAGAAAAAAGATGCTGGAATTTATGATATTCAATCTGGAACACTAGGAAACTCTAAAGAGCAAATGGAAAATGACATTGTAAGTGCTGCATTAGCAGAATTAGGAATAAAATAGGAGGTTTAAAATGAATAATACTAAATTCACAAATGAGGAAAAACAAATTTTCTATGGAGATTATCCCTTAGTCGCTCAAAGTTTGCCTCTTAAAACAACAGTAATTGAAGGAGATGTAATAGGAGTAGATGCTGAAGGTAATTATGGCAAATATGATGAAAGTACATATACAACACCATATGCAGTAGCCACTCAAGGAGTTACTTTTTCAAGTGATCCAGTAAATTGTGAATGTATATTGGCAGCATATTTAATGGAAAGTTTTGTTTTACTCCCATCAGATGCAGGTAAAAAACTGAAACTTAAACAAGAATTAAGAAAAATAGGAATATTTTTAAGATAATAGGAGGAAAAAATGCCACAAGGATTTGATTTATATACACCAAAAACAATAAGAAAAATAAGAGAACAGGCTCCAATAAGAAAAAACTTTTTAAAAGATTTATTTTTTAGTAAAAGTTCTACTGTTACAACTGAAGAGATTATGCTTGAAATTACTAAATCAGGAGAACATATAGCTGCATTTGTAACACCTTTAGAGCTAGGAAAACCAATAGTAGATAGAAAAACAAAAACTAATTTAATTACAGCACCTAATATTGCTGTTGAGAGAACTTTAGGTCCTAAAGATTACTTTGTCAGAGAAGCTGGAATGAACATCACTGGAGAATATAATCCATCACAAAGAATAGGAAAAAGAATTGCTGAAATATTAGCTGACCAGGAAAAATATATTTCAAACAAAGAAGAATTAATGGTTGCACAATTTTTAACAACAGGGAAAGTAACTTCTACTACAGGAGAAGAGAGTTATGAAGTAGATTATGGATTAGAAAATCAATCAACTCTGTCTGGGGGAAGTAAATGGGGAGAATCTGGAGTAAATCCTCTTGTATCTTTAGACAAAATATTAGCAGAAGCTGAAGAGAGTGGAATAATTATAAGAAATGTTGTTATGGGAATGGCAGCTGCTGAAAAATTTATGAACTCTTCTGAATTTAAAAAGGATATGTTGAGTAAAGATTTACAATCCGAATTTGTAAAAACAGTTGTTAGAGAATACCCAGGGGTAGTGTGGTTAGGAACATATAAAACATATGGTGTCGAATTATTTAGATATTCAAGAAAAGTAATTGGGCATGATGGCAAACCAATTCAATTAATGCCTACAAATATGATAATAGGAGCTCCTGTCGGTGGGGAAATATTATATGCACCAATTATCAATATGGGAGAAACAGATATGCATATAGTTCAGAGATTTAGTGATGTTTCTACACCAAATAAAAAATCTAAAATTATTTCTACTGAATCAAGACCAGTATTACAACCAATGGATTTAGATGCTTATTTCTCAGTTGTAGTATGTGATGCAGAGTAATTTCAAAAGTTACGAAAAAGGAGTTAGAACATGAAAGTAAAATTTTTAAGAAAATATGGAAAATATAAAATTGGAGAAGTTACTGAAATTTCTTTAGATAAAAAAGAAAAAGAATATGTGATTAAAACAGGAACTCTCATTGTTTTAGAAGATGATATTGAGGAAATTACTGAAAAAACCACAGAAGAAATTCCAAAAGTAGTAGTTCCAGAAGAGAATAAAGAAAAAGAGGTAAAAAATGGTGGAAGAGGAAAAGGTGGAAAAAAGGAGTAGTGAATTATCTCCATTAAAAAAAATGTTAAGGGAAGATATTGATATCTTCCTTAACATTGATGAATTTGGAGAAAATATAACTATCAATGATATAGAGTATACTGCAGTAATAGAGCATCCAGAGAAAGATTTTTCAATTGTAGAAGATGGAATAGCTGAAGCTATTGCCATTATACTTTACTTAAAAGAAAAAGATGAGTTTAAAAAATTTAAAACTGGTAAAAGTATTACTGTTAACTCTTCACAATATATTATAAATGATAGTTATGTAGAGGAAGGAATGAGAATAATAAAACTATCTGAAAATAGAGGGTATTAATATGTCAAGAGAAGATTTTATTGAGATAAGAAACCTTGCAAAAGTAGAAAAATTATTAAAAGGCATTCCTAATGGAGTAGAGAGAGCTACAAGTAGTGCAATTAACAGAAGCTTAGTTACTTTGAAAAGAGATGTAAAAAAAGAAGTAACAGATAATTATGGAATAAAAGCATCAGATGTTGAAAAAGCGATGGTTACTCAAAAAGCTACATGGACAAATTTAAGAGGAAATATTAAGGCAAAGTCTCCCTTACTATCACTACATAAATTTCTTAATTCTACTAATGATGATGAAATTTATGTTTTAGTAAAAAAAATTGACGGAAAGAGAAAAGTTCAAGGTAAAAAGAATTTAAAAGGACAACCATTCATAGCTAGAATGATGAATGGGCATAAAGGGATCTTTCAGAGAAAAGAAGATAATAAAATTCAAGAACTGAAAACTTTAAGCATTCCTCAAATGCTTGGAAGTAAAACTATTATGGAATATATAAAAAATAGCGGAAAAGTGGATGATATCCTAGAAAAAAATCTTGAAAGAGAGATAAATAGAATTTTAAAAGGACATGTATGATGAAGATATTTGACTTAGAAGAGGAATTAAAAAAAATAATAGAAGAGAATACCAAAGAATATAAATTAAATGTACATCCAAAAAGTGAAAATGAAAGTGAGCCAAGAGCTCCGATTGTGATTATTGGAAATCAGCCAAGAGAAGTACTACAAAATATTATCCCTTGTGTTATTATAAAAACTCCTAATGGGAAAAATACTCTCTTAGAAAAATTACTAACACTAACTGTAAGTGTAGTTATCTATGAAACTGAAACTAGTACAGCATATAAAATAATATATGAAATTCTAGAAAAAATATCCACTGCTATCATAGAAAAAGGAATAATTCTACAAGAGTTTGAAATATTACCAACATATGAATGGAATATTTCTGATGAAGATATGTATCCGTTTTGGGCAGGAAACTTAAATTTCCATATAGTCGCAAAGAATGTTTACAGAACTGATGTAGATGATTTTATATACGGAAAAGATTGGGGGAAAAATGGCGAATAAGACAACTAAAACCGAAGAGAAAAAAGTAATAAAAAAAGCTGAAAAAAAGATGTATTTGGGTCCAAATTTAAAAAAATATGGACTTATTACAGGACAAATATACGAGGGAGAGCATTCAAATGTAAAAAATGCTATCTCAGAAATTAAAGGACTAGATAATTTGTTTGTGAAAATAGATAAAAATTTTCCAAAAGTAAAAGAAAGATTTGCACAAAAAGGAACAAAGGAAAATATTTTATATAGTCAAGTGTTAAAACAAATAGGAGGTAAATAATGGCATTTAAACATGGAATAGGAACTACAGAAACACCTACAGCTATAACAGCAATAAAAGTTGATGGGATAACACCTGTTTATGTAGGAACAGCTCCTATAAATTTATGTGAAGAAAAAAATATAAATAAAGTAGTTTTATGTAATACTTATGCTGAAGCAATAGCTGCATTTGGATATGTAAAAGACTTTGAGAATTACACTTTGTGTGAAGCCATAGATGCACATTTTAGCAAATTTGGAGTAGCACCTATTGTACTTATAAATGTCCTTGACCCTGGAACACATAAGAAAAGTGTAACTCAAGATAGTGTACCAATTGGAGAGGATAAAACTATAAAAATAAAAGAACTAGGGATTATAAAAGAAACTATCCAATTAACTCCAGAAAAGGAGTTTATAGCAACTTTTGATGATGATGGATATGTTGACTTAATAATAACTGCTGAAGAATTGCCAGAAGGAAATAATATTCAAATAGCTTTTGATAAATTAGACCCAAGCATGATAGAAGCTGATGATATCATTGGGGGAATAGATGCAGGAACAGGTAGAAATAAAGGATTGGAATGTATAGAAGATGTATTCCCAGTAACTAGATTAGTTCCAAACTTAGTACTAGCTCCAAAATATTCTACTGATAGCACAGTTGCTGCTGTCATGGAAACAAAAGCGAAATTGATAAATGGACATTTTAAAGCATTGGCTTTAGTAGATATAGACACTAAAACAATTACTAAATATACAGAAGCTCCTGCTACTAAAGAAACTAATAATCTAAGTTCAACTAATTTAGCAGTATATTATCCTAAAGTGGCACTTGGTGAATTACAATACCATATTTCTACTCAAATAGCTTGTTTAATTCAACAATTAGCATCTGAGTCTAATGGTGTACCTTATCGTTCTCCATCAAATATTAATATAAAAGCTGATAGAACTTGTCTAGCAAATGGCACAGATGTTTTATTAGCTATTAATCAGGCAAATTATCTTAATGGTAATGGAATAGGAACAGTTATTAACTGGATAGGTGGATGGAAAGCTTGGGGGAATAGAACAGGATGCTATCCAGCAGTGATGGATGCTAAAGATAATTTTATAGCTTCAAGAATGATGTTTAATTTCTTGAATAATACTTTAATTACAAACTTCTGGGATAAAATAGATAAACCTACAAATAATAATCTCATAAAGAACTTTAAAGATAGTATAAATATATGGTTGAATGGTTTACAAGCCTCTGGAATGCTAATAGGTGGAAGAATAGAGTTCAGAGAAGAGGATAACCCTATAACATCATTATTAGATGGAAAAGTAAAATTTAAAATTTATTTTAGTCCAGCATTACCTATGGAATATGCTGAGTTTGATTGTGAAATAGATACAAACTATTATAATAATCTATTTTCAGCTTAAAATACAGTTTAAGGAGTGATAAATAATGCTTATACCAGAAAAACTAAGTAACTATATGTTATATACTGATGGTAGTAGAACACAAACAGCTTTAGTAGATGTTGATCTACCAGAGCTACAATTTATGGCAGAAACAATTTCAGGAGCTGGAATTGCAGGAGAAATTGAATCAATAACTGCAGGACATACCTCTCCTTTAACTTTAGGATTGAATATAAGGGCTTTGATAGGAGAAGATTTTACACTTCTTCAACCAAGAGCTTATAACCTAGAAATAAAAGCTGGAATACAATCTTTAGATAAGACAGCTGGGAAAATTGAGCAAGGAAGATTAAGTGTTTTTGCAAGAGGGATTCCAAAAACAATGTCTTTAGGAAAGGTATCAGTTGGAAAAGCTATGGATAGTAAAAAAGAATTTGCTGTTGATTATTTAAAAATTGAGTATGATGGAAAAGAAGTACTTGAAATAGATAAATTAAATATGATTTGCAAAATAAATGGAGTAGATTATTTAGCGGATATAAAAGCTGCTATGGGAATGTAAGGGGGACAAATGAAATTAAGTAAACCAATTATTATTAAAAATTTTGATGGTTCAGAGAAAAGAATAGAGGAAGTAAATATAACTAAAGAGAATTTTACTGCAAGAGCCGTATTAGAAGCAGAAAGAGAATTCTTATTGAATGAAGGACTTGGACTTCCTGGTAATGTCCCATTTGAAAATTTAAAATCTTATCAAGGATATATAGCAGCTAGAATAATAGGGTGTAGATATAATGAGTTATCAGGATTACCTGGAGATGACTTCTTAAAAATTGTGGGGGTAGTCAAGGGTTTCTTAGATGGCTTGGACTGGGAAATCTTAACGGATCTGATATCAGAAAAGTCGGAGTTATTATCGCTAAAGAAACAAGAACAAGCCTCGAATATTGGCTAGATCTCCCAGTTTATGAGTGGGCTGAATGGCTAGAAACTATTAATGAAATACTAGATGAAAAAAATAAATAAGTGGTTGCTCTTATTATGTTTATACAGTATAATCATAGTAAGAGGTGGATGGTATGGTAAATAGCTTAAAAGAAGAATGGAGAAGAGTAAAAACAGATATAAAACAAATTTCTTTGGAATATAAGGAAAACTCTGCCAAAGCTAAAGACAGAATAGAAAAGGAAACCTATGAATCCTCTAAAAGAATTGATGAATACTTAGCTGGAAATAAAAAAGTTAAATTGACACTTCTTGAGAAATTTATAGTATTTATTCCAAAAATATTTTGGGTTGTAGCTGTTTTGATTTGCATTATTCTAGCTATAATAGGAACTTTTTATTGGGTAGTTATTACATTGATTCTATCCATAATAATTGGATGTATACTATCAAAAATAATTTAAAATTAGGTATCAAAAGCCACTTATTCAGAAATGAGTAAGTGGCTTTTTTATTTGGAGGAAAAATGGCATTAAAGGAACTGGCAATATCTATTGGGATAGGAGCTGCATTATCTACAAGTTTTAGTAAAAATATTAAAAGTGCTGGAACTTTGATGGATCAATTAAAAAATAAGACCTCGGATTTAAAAAAAACTCAAAGAGATTTAAAGAAATATGAAAATATGCAGCTTATTAGAAAAGAAACTAGGAGTGAAATAATTTATTCCCAAAAGGAATTGGTTAAATTAAAAAATAGATTATTAGAGGTAGATAAAGAGGGAAGAACTCTTGGATCTACTTATAAACTTTTAGAAAAAGAGATCAATCAACTCTCTTCTAAAGAAAAACTTTTAAAAGATAGAATGGCAATGGTTGCAATTGAAATGAAAGAAGGGAAGGGAGATAACAAAAAGTTACAAGAAGAGTATCGAAAACTACAAAAAGAAACTAAAGGAATTACTAACGAATTAACTCCTTTAAAAAAAAGATTGAATGAAGTTGGGAAAGAACTTTCTTCTAATTCAAAAGAAAGTACTAATCTAGGAAAACAACAGCTTAATTTAGAAAATAAAATTCAATCTCTAAGAGAAAAACAAAAGAAAAATATAAATGAAATTAGAGAAACTACAAAACAATTAAAAGAACAAAGTATTTCAATTAAAGATACAGCAAAATCTTATGAAGAACTTGAAAAAAAGGCAAATGCATATAATAAAGCTTTAGAACACTACCAAAAAGCTAATGCTATAAAAGAAAAAGGTAGTAAAATAGCATCTTATGGAAATTTACCTTTAAAAGCTGCTGGTGTTGCAACTGTTGCTGGAGCTGGAGCACTTTCGGAAGCTATAAGAGCAGAAACAGCTTTTGCAGGAGTAAAAAAGCAATTTGATTTTGAAACGGCTGAAGAAGAAGCTAAATTCAAAGAAGATTTATTAAAACTTGTTGCAGAAAAAAGGATAGCAGTTTCCTTAGAGGAATTATATGGCATGGCTGCTAATGCTGGTCAAAGTGGTTTGAATAAAGATGAAGCAGTAGACTATATAGAAGCTGCTGCCAATATGGGAATGGCTTTTAATATGAGCAGAGAACAAGCTTCTGAGTATATGTTTGCCTGGAGAAATACCTTTGAAATGAATCTGACTCAATTAAAAGAATTAACAGATCAAATTAATACTTTAGGGAATAATACAGGAGCTAGTGAAATTAAAATAGCAGAATTTATAACAAGAATGGGAAACCTTCCAACTGTAGTAGGAATGGCTACTAATCAAACAGCAGCTCTTGGAGCTTCTTTAATGGAAATGGGAATGGCACCTGAAATAGCAGCAACAGGGGCAAAAAGACTGTTAACTATTTTAAATAAAGGTATGGCAGCAACAGGAAGTGAAAAAGAAGCATTAAATATACTAGGATTAGACCCAGACTATTTGGCAAAAGCTACATTAGAGGACCCAGAAAAAGCATTAGAAACTGTATTTTTTAAGTTAAGTAAGTTAAAAGAACATGAACAAGGGGCAGTTATGACTATGCTTTTTGGAGAAGAGGGGAAAGTAGCTGCTGCTAATATAATGGGAGCTTTTGATAGATTAAAAAGAAATATAAATTTAGCAAAAGACTCTAATATTTATTCTGGAGCAACTAATAAAGAAGCTGAAATTCAAAAAAATACAGCTGCTAATCAACTACAGGTTTTAAAGACAGAATTTGATGTAATCAAAGCAGACCTAGGAACAGAATTGTTACCTCTTGTAAAAGAAGGAGCTACATATCTCAAAGCTTTTTTAGAAAAACTTTTAAAAATAATGAAAGAAGATCCAGAAGGATTTAAAAGAATGGTAAAACTCTTTGTTTATGGAACTGGAGCTTTGTATGGGTTTGGAGGGGCTTTAAAACTTATAGGTGGGTTATTACACGGCTATGCTGGTATTGTTAATTTAGTAGGATTAGCAACTGAAAAAGAATTAGGACTTAAAACTATAAGAGCTGCTAAAACAATAACACAACAATTTAAAAATTTAGGAAGTGCTGGGCTTCAAGTAGGAAAAGTAATAGGAAGTGGAATATTGAATGGGGGTAAACTTGTAAGTAATGGACTTGTTAAATTCACTAAAATGAGCATTCAATATTTAAAACTATTAGGAAGTACTGGACTTCAAGTAGGAAAAACAATTGGTCTTGGGATACTAAATGGTGGTAAATTTTTAATAGGTGGTTTAGCTAAGTTAGGAAGTCTTGGTATGGCTGCTTTAGCTAGTCCTATCACTTGGGTTATTTTAGGTATAACCGCTTTAATCGCAGCAGGATATATGCTTTATAAGAATTGGGATACAGTTAAAGAAAAAGCAGTTCAGCTCAAAGATAAAGTAGTTGAATTAGTAGACAAATATTGGTATTTACTTGGTCCTATTGGTTATATGATTAAAGGTGGAAAAGCTTTATACGAAAATTGGGATACTATAAAATTAAAAGCTGGTGAATTAAAAGATAAAATTGTAAATATGGTCACTGGAGCAATTGAGCAGTGGAATATATTCAAAGAGAAAAGTTTAGCAATATTAGGAATTCCTTTTGATTGGTTAGATAAAAAAATAGAAGGAATAAAGGAAAAAGGAGGACATATGCTTGATGGAGTATTAGAGATTTATGAAAAAATAAAGAATTTTAGTATAACAGATAGCATAAAAAATGGAGCTTCCTGGCTTGGAGAACAATTTAATATTCCACAATTTGCAACAGGGGGAGTAGTTAATTCTCCAACACTTGCTTTAATTGGAGAAGGTGGAAGTTCTGAAAGTATAATTCCCCACGAAAGAACTCCTAAAAGCCTAAACTTATGGGAAAAAACAGGGAAATTACTCGGAGCTTATAAACCTACTTCTACAACTAATAACAATTCATCAGCAACTATTACTTTTTCTTATTCTCCAACTATTTATGCTAATGATAGCAACAGTTTAGAAACAACTTTGAAAAAAGATAAAGGAGATTTTGAACGTTGGTTTAAAGAAAGTATGAATAAATACGAGAAAGAAAGATTTAGGAGAGGTTATGGAAGATAAAATATATATAACGGTATTAGGGGATACCTGGGATAGTATCTCTTATAAGCTATTTGGAGATTCAAAACTATATAATACTTTATTAGAAAAAAATCCAGGATATCATGGAACTTTAATTTTTGAAGCTGGAATCAAAATAAAATACCAGGAAATTCCTAAAACTTATGAAGAAAAAGTAGCACCTTGGAGAAGAAAATGAATCTAAGTGAAGAAGTAAAAAAAATGGTTTCTAACAGTAGAAAATTAAAGTTAAAAGTATTATATGAAAATACAGATATAACTAAGTATATAGACCAGGATTTAATTAGTTTTAGTTATTCAGACTCCTTAAATGAATTTGATAGCCTGGATTTAACTATTCAAAATAGAGAATTGCTTTGGATGAATGACTGGAATCCTTTGAAGGGGGATAAACTTGAATGTTGGTTGTATCTATATAATTGGGAAACTAATAGTGAAGTAGAAATATATATTGGGACCTTTTATATTGATAGAGTTTCATATTCTGGACCTCCAGATATAGTAACTATATCTGCACTATCTGTAGACATTGTTTCTAATATTATGGATGACAAGAAAAACAGAGTATGGGAAGCTGTAACTTTTGAAAAAATTGCTAAAGATATTGCTAAGGAATGTAGTCTTGAACTTATATATGAATGTAATTTCAATCGAGAATATAAAAGAGTTGAACAAAAACTTGAATCATATTTCAATTTTTTAAAAAGACTAGGGAATGAGATAGGAGTAATTATCAAACTTTACAATGATAGATTAATTATTTTTGAGGAAAAGGTATATGAAGAAAAAGATTATAAATTTATTTTTCATAGAAATAATATTAAAAATTATTCTTTAGAAACTGATGATACTGATACATATGCAGGGTGTAAAATTACTTACTATGATAGTTATCTGGGAGAAAAAATAGAAGAAAGCTTTTTTACTAAACAAAGACCAGGTTATAAAAGAAATACTCAAAGAGTTTTATTTATCAACCAGGAAAAAGAGCCACCTGGAGATACTAAGGCACAAAAAAGAGAATACTTATCAAAAATAGCTGAAAAAGCTTTAAGAGAAAAAAATAAACAAGCTATAAGAGGAACAATAGAAATTATAGGTAAAGAGGAACTTATATGTGTAGGAGATACTATATTTTTAGAAAATTTTGGTATTTTTACGGGAAAATATTTAATAACAAGTATAAATACTGATTTAAAAATTTATGATTTAACTTTAGAAATTAGGATGGTGTTAGATGAATGAAATAAGATATGGAACAGTATCCCATGTATTCCATGATGAAGGTCGAGTAAAAGTAGAATTTGAAGATTTAAATATTTCTAGTGCTATTCTCACAGTATTTCAGGGAAGAAATCAAGGAGTTAAACAATATAGTATGCCTAAAATCAATGAAAAAGGACTTTGTTTAATAGCTACAACAGGGAATAGTGGATATTATTTAGGAAGTGGTTATAACATACAAGATCCTGTGATGAAAGAAGCAGGAGAAGGGAAATATATAACTTTATATCCAGATGGAACTAAGCTGATATTTGATGAAAATACCTCTAAACTATATATAGATTGTAAAAAAAATATAGAAATAATCTGTCCTCAAATATCAATTACTGGGGATATAAGTATTAAAGGGAATATAATTGTAGAAGGTGGAATGACAACAACTGAAGATGTCAAAGCAGCTGGAGTTTCATTAATAAATCATAAAACAACAGGAGTCAAGGCAGGTGGAGAGATCTCAGGACCACCTCAAAAATAAGAAAGGAGAATAACTATGGTTGTAGGAAGTTTAGGTAAAGTAATCTTTGCTTGTAGTAGCTTTTATATAAAAACTCTTGACTCTTTAAATAGAGATGCAAGCTATAGATGGACAGAGCATCAAATAATAGGAAGCAAACCTAAGCTTCAATTTGATGGAGAAAACTTAGAAAATATAAAATTTAACATACATTTAAATGCTGCTTTTAATGTTAATCCCAGTAAATCAGCCCAAGACTTAAAAGAGTATGGAAAAAAGGGAGAACACCTTAGATTTATTCTTGGGGGTAAAGTTATTGGTACTTATGTTATAGAAAATATTTCTGAATTATATAAAGCTTATACTGCTTTAGGGACTGTTACAAAAATCGACTTATCTATTCAATTAAAGGAGTATAACTAATGGAAATGGAAATTACTCAAAATGAAAAAAACTATGTATTTAAGCCTAAAAATTTGAATGAAGAAATCGCTCAAAATATAGAAAATATAGTAACTAGAATAAAAGGAAATGTTCCTTTGGCAAGGCATAAAGGAATAATAGCAGAAAATATTGATAAACCTCAACTTATTATAGAAGCAGAAATGACTGCTGATACAGTTGAGGAAATAGAAAGAGAAGAGAAAAGATTTAAAGTATCTGAAATTAATTTAACATCTAACAATGAAGTAAAGACACTAGTGCAAGCTAGTGTGAAAGGAGAAATAATAGATGATTAAATTTATAGATGAAAATATTAATAATATTGAAATAGCCTTAAAAGAAGGCTATGAGGAAATTATGGGAGTAACCATCAAAGATGGAGATCCTATTAATGATTTTATTGGTTGGGTAACTTATATTTTTACTATTGTAAAGAATGATATTAATTATACTGGAAGAATGAATTTATTAAGATATTCAGAAAATGAATATCTAGAAGCATTAGGAGAACTTGTAGGAGTAGAAAGGATCCAAGAGAAAGGAGCAAAGGCAACAGTTAAATACACTTTCTCTAAAATATTTCCTGATATAATAACTATTCCAAAAGGACATAAAGTAGCAGCTGGAAATCTATACTTTGAAGCAGATGAGTCTATCGAGTTAAAAATAGGAGAAAGAGAAGTTAGTGGAACTGTAACTTGTTTGACTCCTGGAATAATTGGGAATGATTTACAAGTAGGGGAAATAAACACAGTCGTTGATGATATACCTTTCCTTTTATTAGTAACTAATACAAGTATAAGTAATGGTGGGGTAAATCAGGAAAGTGATGAAAATCTAAGAGTTAGAATACAATTAAGACCAACTGCATTCAGCACTGCTGGACCTATTGCAGCTTATAAATATTATGTTTTGACAGCACATCAAGATATAATAGATGTGCATATTTATACTCCAGAAGAAACTCCTGGAATAGTGAAGGTTATTCCTTTATTAAAGAATGGAACCATACCAGAAAGAGATATATTGGAGATCGTAGAAAAAACTCTACAAGATGAAAGTGTCAGACCATTTACAGACAAGGTAGAAGTTCTTGCTCCTAACTCAATACCATATAATATAAATTTTAAATGGTGGCTAAGCAAAGAAAGTGATGTAACTATTGTAACTCGAAATGTAAATAATGCTGTTGCTGAGTATAAGACTTGGCAAAAAGAAAAGCTAGGTAGAGATATTAATCCAAATAAATTAGTACAACTTTTAATCACTGCTGGAGCAAAGAGAGTTGAAATTATTGAACCTATTTTTACTAAATTAGATAAAACAAAAATTGCACAAGAAACTTCTAGTATTACTATCAGTTACCAGGGAGTAGAAGATGAGTAAATACGACTTGAAAAATACTGATTATCAGCTTTTTTTCCCAGAGAATTTACAAAAATATAAAAATTTAAAATCTTTGTCTTTAGAATTAGAAAAACAACTAAAAAAAGAAGTTGTTTCGGAAGTTTCGAAATTAGCAATTTTTAAAAACTTAGAGTTACAATCAAATGAAGTTTTGTCTGAATTGGCTTATCAATATATGATAGATAATTGGCAAGAGAGCCTAGATAGAAATATAAAAATTAAGTTGATTAAAAACGCATATTGGTCGCATTCAAAAAAGGGAACTAAAAAAATAATTGAGGATAATCTTATGAAATTAGGATACCCTCTTGAACTTTACGAATGGTTTGAATATGGTGGAGCTCCATTTACCTTTAAAATAATAACTTCTTATATAAATAGTGAACCGAATTGGATTAATAATATTATTGAGATAATAGAAAAATATAAGAACTGTAGGAGTGTTTTAGAGTATATAGAGATCGAACAGAATAAACCTGCAATGAAAATGAAAGTTGGACATTGGCAAATAAAAGAAATAGAACTACATCCTAAACGTACAAATGATTTTAATAAATATCAAAGAATGAAAATAGCAAGATTTAGAATTTTGGAGGGGGAATTATGACATTTCATGGAATGACAAAAATAGGGGAGCTATATATGGCTAAGTGTTTAGCTAATAATTCTCCTATAAGTTTTGCAAAAGTCAAAATAGGGAATGGTTTATTAACAGAATATGATAAACCATACGACTTCTCAGATATTAAAAGTATAAAAAAAGAAGTTAGCATAACAGATATTAAACAAGTTGAAACAGCAGCACAATTACTAATGGTAGTAACTAATGGAGGAGTTGAAACAGGGTTTTACTGCAGTGAAGTTGGTATTTATATTAATGATGAAGGAGTTGAAAAACTATATTGGTATATTAATGATGCAAACCAGAGTCCTTGGCTAGGTCCAGAGGTAGATGGTCCAGTAAAGTATAGATGGTGGGAAAACATTCTAGTGACCACTCAAGAGGTTGTAATAGTTAATTGGACAGGTAAAGAATTATGGATAGATCAACAATATATGAATGATCATACTGCCTCAAAAGAAGAAATTGATTCTATCTTTGATGAAGAATTCATCTACGATACTTTGATGTTAGCAACTGAAAGTCAAATAAGAAACCTTTTCCCAGATAATAAAAAATTAACAGGAGAAGCACAATTTGATTTATCAAGTCTTACTGATGATGAAGCAAGTATTGTTAATATGAAATTATTAAGCTTATTCAATGATTTATTACAGCAAAGAATGAATCATGAGAATGAAGCATTGACAAATGAAATATCAAATTTGGATAAAAATTTAAAAAGTATAATTTCACAATTATCCTCTTCACTAAGTAATGATATTTCAACAAAAGCTAATAAAAATATACAAATTAATGCTGGAGAAGGGCTAGAAGGTGGTGGAACTTTAGAACAAAATAGAACCATTCAACATAAAAATTTGCCAGGTTATAAACATATTCCAACTGGTGGGAAAAATGGACAATATCTAAAATATTCTAGTAATGGAACGGCAACTTGGGCAAATATAGAAGCTGTAGAATTAGATTTAGAAGCAACAACAACTTCAGAGATTGATACAATTACTTTTGAAGAATAGAAAGGAGAAGAGAAAATGGTACAAAAAGAAAAAAAATATATTACTTGGGAAGGGTTAAATCAACATGCTAAAAATGTAGGAAAAAAAATTAAAGAATGTGATACTGGTGTAATAGGTGGGTATAATGGAAGTTTTCCATTGACAGCAGCAACCAAAGGTAATATTTATTTATTGCCAGCTACTAAAAAATATTATGTTTGTATAAAAAATTATAATGGTTCACAATTAACCGCTCCAAATGCAAATTTTGAAGAATTGAGTGTTTATACAAATCGAAGTAAATTGGATAATTTATTTGAAATTGAGAAAAAAAGCAATTCAGTTTTATACATAAAGCCATCAACAACAAGAACATATAGATTAAAAAAACATGTTTATGGTAAATTGACGGCAATAATAATTTTATTTCATGAAACACATGATGTACAAGATTTATATTTTATCAATTCTTATGATAGAACTGACGGATTTGGATATGTTCATGCTAGAACAATTTTAGCACCAGCTGGAAATAAAGTAACTGCAGATGGCGAAACATTTACGATAACTGCAATATCAACAGGAGTCTTTGCTGTATTTTTAACACCTAAAATTTATGATGGTACAATAGATTTTATGGAATATTTTGAAGATATTACAGATTTATAAAACACTTCTAGTTGGATAATCTAGGTAATCCTTTGCCAAAATTTTATAAATTTACTTTAACAAAAGAACCATTATATATAGGAAAGGGATTATTTTTAGTTTATAGATTTCATAGTGGATTTTATGTACAATCAAAACTATATTTAATGTCAATTAGCAATTTTACTGGAGATGTAGATAAATTTGTTCAACCAATTTCTTTAGATTCTTTAACTCAAAATAATGCATATAGTTTAGAATATAATCCAAAAACTGCTCAAGTAAAAATTAGTTCTTTAGCTGAAGATAATCGTGCTGATTATATTTTTATGAAGCTTATTTAAATAACTCCATAAAAATAATATAGTATTATTTCTTGTATTTGTTCTAATTCAAATTCTTATAACTGGATAATACAGGTAATATTTTTTATCTTAGAAAATATGGAAGATGTGTTGATATTATGTATATGTTTTGTAAAGTGTATATAATAGGTGGATATGGATATGAGAAATAATATCACCACCAATATCCACCTATTATATTCCAAGTATTATGTCTAGAATTCCATAAATCCCAGGATGAATTCCACAAAATAAGATTATGTCCACTTCTATTTATTGTTATTGAATTATTATCATCAGAATTTAATTCTAAATGATTTATTGTTAAACTTAAAAAATTCCATATAGTTAAATGAATAACAGAAGTAGCTCTAGAAACTATTAATTTAGCATCAATTGAACATATTTTATTATTTCCTCCTAAAATTAAAATATCAATATTTTTTGCACTTTCTAAACATTTATTAATAAAATTTAAAAGTAATATAGAATTAGTTTCTTGATCTTCTGATTCGTTATATTTAAATTTGAAATATTTTGTACTCAGATTATCCAATGATACTGGATAATCTACAAGAAAATAAAATATTAGAAACAATAAAAATATCATATGGAACTGATTCTTATGCAGATGTTATAAAAACAGGAAATCAAATATGGTTATATATTCGTTTTTATTCTGAGACTGGTCAAGTAACTATACCTCAAAATACAAAATTGTTTAAACTAAAAGATGAATATATATTAGGAAATAAATCTAACAAGTATATGCCATTAGTTTTTCCAGTTTATGAAAGAGAAATATCAAATGATATGTTTTTGTTTAGTATCGTATCAGGATATGTTCAACCTAATACACAATTTTCTTTTGCAGGTAATACTCATTGTGGCTTTGTAAGATTAATATAAACTAAATAATAGAAGGAACTAAAATTAAGTTGGATAATTTGATTAAAATTAATGAACAATACGGTTCAGTCATTATAAAATGTGGCTCTCTTTATTTAAAAAATGGAGCTAAATTTACATTTGATAGCCCATTTAAAAATAGATGTTTAGGTGTGTTTGTAACAGATATCTCAACTAGTAATACTACTATATACCATCATGCTGTTGAAAATGTTAATGTTTCTGGATTTGATTTTTTTACAACTTATAATCTAGGAAATGATACAGTTTACTATCTTGCTATTGGCTATTAATATCCAAATACAAGTATTTCAAAAACATAGGAATTAGTTGAAACAACTGGCTCACCACTTGAACTATACACTCTATATTTTATACTAGTAATACTATAAGAGAGGAAATCTATTTGAGATTGACTTATAATAGGCACAGCAGATACACCTAAAATAGTTTTTATTTTAGATAATTTTATTTCAATTGTCTGCCATTCTATAATTCCAGTTCCCTTACCTTGTATTTTAATTTTTTCAACTAATATTTGATTAGTTATTAAATTATCCAGTAACATTAGATAACATGATTATAATTATTTTTTAAAACCTCTAATATTCAAAGTTATAACAACTTGAGAAGTTGAGGTTCCTTTATCTTTAAAAGTTATCTCACTGGTCGCGAGATTAATGATTTGAACTACATCATTTTGTTTACCTGCATGAAATGAATTAGCACATGCTACAGGAATATCTATAAATTCTTCTGGAAAAGAAAATGTAGCCTCCACATTTGAAGAACGTAATCTAACAATAGCTAAATATTCTAACAAACCATTAGAGTATTTTAATTTTTTACACCAATAAAAATTTTCTAGTCCATAAAAATCGCTTTTATTAACATCAGAGATTTCACATAAATTATCCAGTTTACTTAGTGGATAAACTCTAGAATTGATTTATATTCCAAAAGCTACCCAAGTTATAGGATCATTTCCTGAGAATTGTTGCCAAACTACTTCAAAGCTTGTTTTTGAAATACTTCCATGACTAATTCTAACAGTAGTAGGGTCATTTCCATAAGCTGTAATCAAAACATTAAAAATAATATTAAATTGTTCTTTAAAAAATATTTTTATTTTTTCATTATTATTATTTTCAGAAACACCAAATATCATTTTTAAATTAGAAAGTTGTATTATTTTTTGAGTTCCTATTTGTTCTTTTATTTCAAATAAATTATCCAGCTTATATAGTGGATAATTTAAGTGGATTTTCAATAACTTTAAAAGGAAATAGTGAAAGTAAGGAATTACCTAATGGCTTATACTGGGTAAGTTATTACCATGGAGGATTAGTAGAACAAAATTATTTATCTGTAGTTGCATTTACTTCTTAAATAATAAATGGCTAAAATGTGAGAAAATTATAAGTCAAATAAATGCTGAATTTATAACATTTGAATATAATGCTTATTTGAGAAAGATGAGAAATCCTTCTCCTTATGAAAGAAAGATAAAGCTTACACCAATTAATTTATAAGTTTATATTTTTCTCCATGGTGTCCAATTTATATAAAAATTTAGTCCTATTTTTTTAATATGCCAGCAATTATATTTAATTTCTTATATCCATCTTTTGGTATATCAACAATTGATAAAGTAGTTCCATCTTTTGAAGGTCTTAAAATAAAACCATTAATATTATACTTATAATTAAGATTTTCAATTTGTGTTAGTTCTTGTGTTGGTATTAAATATTCTCTAAAAATACCTGAATTCACTACTTCTATATTTATAAAATGATATTTTGAATATGATTCAGATAATACAATAGTATCTCCAATATTTTGAGGATAATTATTTGTCCTATTCACATATAAATAGTTATATTCTTTAATTCCACTTAGATTATCCAGTTAACTTTTGTTAAACAAATGAGCTGATTGAATTAAATATACTCCACCACTTGATGTTTTAACAGTGAGAGTTGCTCCTACCATAGTTCCTTTATAACTTGCACCATTAAACTCATCTCCTATTCCAGAAGTTAAATTGTCTGATGCTAGATTAGATATAATAACTTCTCCTGATGAGTTCCACTTTTGAAATATAATTTGAATCCCTTTTATTTTATTCAAATTAGTCTTTTTTAAAAGAATATTAAAATTTTTAGTTGTATTTTTAAATATAACAACTAAAGAAAAAAAACCTTTAGTTAACTCAGAATTTATTTTTTCTAAGATGCTATCATTAGTATCATTATCACTAATACTTAAATAAATTTCACATAAATTATCCAGTTTTTAAAATATGGTAAAATATCTCTTTATACTAAATATAAGGAGATATTAAGATGGAAAAAGAACTAATAATTATGGAAGCACAGGAACTTGGAGTAAACAGAAAGAACTGGGAGGTTTACAATGCTTATTTGACAAGTAAAGCTATACAGTCAAAAGAAACAGTACAGACAACCTATAAGACTTATTTCAACAATGTGAAGTTATTTTTTCAGTATTTAAAATCTTATGAAAATAATAGATATATTCTTTCAGAAGATACAATAAAAAACTTCACAGGGATATGGGAAAGATATGTCTTACTTTGTATTCAACAAGGAAATAATAATCAAACTATTAGAAACAAGAGAACAGCAGTATCAACATTCCTTGACTGGTGTGAAAAGAGAGATTTTATTAAAATAAATCCTTTTAGAAAGATAGAGCAAATAAAAATTACCGAAAGTGATAAAAGGAGGACATCATATTTTTTATCTCAAAAACAGATATGGGAAATAAACTTTATGATGAAGTTAGATAAAAAGAAATTTGATATCCAGGATAGATTAATATTTAATTTATTCCTTGATAGTGCAGTAAGAATCTCTGCAGGACATAGTTTGAAGTTATCTCAATTAGACTTAAATAATAATTGCTTTATAGGTGTTAGACATAAAGAAGGATATGTTAAACCAGTCTTATTCTTTGAGGAAACAAGAGCTATATTAGTAGAATGGATAAAAGAAAGAGAGAAGTTAGGTATAGATTTAGATTGGTTATTTGTTACTAAGTACAACAGGACATATAAGCAAATGAGTAAGGAAACTATAAGGGCAAGAGTAAGAGAGATGGGGAAAATAGTAGGAATAGAGAACTACTATCCTCATAGTATTAGGAAAACTATTATTAATATAATTTCAGGAGCTGGAACAGTTAATGATGGAGCTATGCTTGGATATCATAAAGACTCAAAAGTTACATCAGAACACTATGTGAAGGCTAAAGAAGAGGAAGAAATAAAATTAAGATTATTAGAATTAAGAAGAAGAGCAGGACTTTAAATAAAAAAAGTACCCCGAAGGGTTGGAGGTAATGCTACTTTCTGTACAACATTACAATGATAATAATTACTAGTAAAAGAACTAGATTACCATCAAAGCTGATGTTATGAATAAAAATATTCATAGAGCATTCCTCCCTAGACTAAATTGTGTTTTCTACCTTGCTTAAGGGCAGAATAAAAGCCCCAATCGAAATTAGGGCTAATATTCTAAGCTTAATAAACACAATTTAATCACCCAACGGGGTACTATAGTACAACTTAATTATAGCAAATTATAGACAAAAAGTCAAACTTTGAGGAGTGATTCCAATGTAGAAAACAGCTGTAACATTACATAAATTTCATAATTTATTTAAAAAATTTAGTTTTATGATTTTTGAAAAAGTATTGATTTTACTAGCTTTTATAATTTTTCTTAAAGTTTGTCTTTAGGAGTTTTTTATAAAAGACTTTTAAAATCCTTAGGTATAAAAGTCTTAATTTTATTGACTTTTCGGAACTTTTGAAATTATCAAAAACTACATAAATTATGAAATTTATTTAGATTTTTAGGAGTATAAAATATCAAAAATTAATCAAATGGTCAATTATAAATTAAAAATTAGGAGGGAAATTATGTTAAGATTTTATACAAAAGAAAAAATATCTAAAGAGGTACACACTATTAATTTATCAAGAGCAGAAGCAGAGTTGATTTTAGAAGGAAATTTATTTAAAGATTGTCCTCAGTATAATGATGGAAATGTTGTAATTATTGAAAGAGATACTGAAATGGCTTTTCCTATTTGGGATGGTGTAGAATTAAGAGAGATGACTAGAGAAGAACAAATTAAAGATTTGGGAATGGAAAATCTTTTATTGGATGGCGAATACTTGTCTGAAGGAGAGATTATTGTAGTAGAAAAACCATTGAATTTGATAAGACCTGCTTGGAACAGAGAAACTCATGAATGGTATGAAACTATGACCAAAGAAGAACTTTTAGAAAAAAGAGCAACTAAAATACTAGAATATTCAAAACTTGAAAATGAAAAAAATGTACTTGAGGGTTCTAAATTTTCAACCACAGAGGAGATCCAGCTTATCACAGAAAAAATGGCAGAATTAGAATCAGAAATTAATCAGTTGGCAGAACAAATAGAAATTTTATAGTGATAGGAGGTCAAAATGAGTAAATTGTTATTTTTTATAATAATGTTAGTGATTTTACTAAGTGTACTTGAAATAATGCATATAAGAGCTAACTTTTTTAAAAGACCATTTAAAGAAGGGGCTAAAGATTATTTAGATAGTTTTAAATTAAAAACAAAAAAAGGAGAAGATGAAGATGCTAAATAGTAAATATTTTACAGAAGCAGAAACAACAGTATCAGCAACAGGAAAAGCTTTACAAATTAAAAATATACCTAATGAACAAGAGAAAAACTATATCCAATATACAGCTACTAGAATGGATTACATTAGAGAACTTTTAGGAGTACCGCTAATTGTAACTAGTTGGTTTAGATGTGAAGAGTTGAATAAAGCTGTTGATGGCTCTAAGACTTCAGCTCATAGATTTGGATTAGCAGTAGATGTTCATAGTAAAAAAATGGCTTCAAAAGAAATTTATGAGAAAGCTTTAGAATTAAAACAAGAAGGTAAAATCCAATTTGACCAGCTGATTTACTATCCAAGACAGAATTTTGTCCACTTTGGATTTAAGCTAGATAAAGCTCAAGAAAGAGGTATGAATTGGATAAATAAATAAAAAATAGATGGAAGGAGAGAGTTATGTCTAAAATAATAGCTTTTATGGGATTTTGTGCTAATAAATTAATTGACTTATTTTCTAAAAAAGCAAAGAGTGGAGAAAAAGCTCAAGACATTGAAATAAAAAAAATAAATGCTTTTTCTAAAGGATTGATTTTTATTTTCGTAGGAACATTTTTAATGTGTGTATTAGCTTCGTTATTCCCTAAACTAGCTATTACACCTTATTGGTTTGAAGTATTAGATAAATTAATAAATTATGCACTTAGCAATTAAAGAAGAGAGGGAAGTATGGGAGAAATTATTAAAACAATAGGAGAAATATTTGGGAATTTTATTCTTCTTATAGTTGATGTTATTAAAATATTAGGTAATGGTATAACAATAGGGTTTGGAAGTCTAGTAGCTTTTATTTTTCTTGTTACAGGGGGGCAAGATGAAGCAATGAGAATTCTTCTAATTCTTATGACTGTAGACTATCTATCGGGAGTTATTAAAGCATTTGTTACTTGTACAGCTAATTCTAAAGCTGGAGTAATAGGAATTTTGAAAAAAGTTATGATAATATTAGTTATAGTTTTAGCTTATCAATTAGATATTCTTTTCAATGGGAAACTTGCTATTAAAACTTTAGCAATAGGAGTTTTTATCTCTAATGAAGGCTTATCAATATTAGAAAATGCCTCATTATGTGGGTTACCTATTCCAGAAAAGTTAAAAAAAGTTCTGGTGCAATATCAAGAATATAAGAAAAAGTAAAAAAAGCCTAGCTCAGCTAGGCTTTTCCTATTCTAGTGCTACATATCTAGCATAATTGAATCCTTGAGTATCTACTACAATTTTAGTAACCCCATCAGTTATTCTTACAGCTGTAAAAATACCATCCTCTAATTCTATACAAGTTTCTTTTAAAAAACTCCATTCATGGAAAAAGTCATTTATAAAAGCCAGAAACTCTTTTTTAGATAAAATAATTGTTTTTACAATTGCCACAGTACTTCTTTCTCTATATTTAGTATTTTTGGCTTCTACAATATCAGAAGGTTTACTAGCAAAGGATAAGGTTTTTATTTCAATTTTTGGTTCTTCTTCAACAGCCACATATCTAGCATACTTATTTCCATAAGTATAAACTACGATTTTAGTAGCTCCATCAGTTACTCTTACTGCCGTGAAAACTTTTTCTTGTTCTAACCAATCACAAGTATTTATTAAAAAATCTTGAGCTTCAAAAAAATCACTAGTAAATTTTTTGAATTCTTTAATTGAAAGTGTTATAGTTTTTATAATAGCTACCTCTTCCTCTTCAACATATTTTGGTTCTTGAACTCTTTCCATATACGCTTTTAAATCTTTAACTTTTGAAATAAATTTTAATTTTTTAATTTCCATTTTCATCACTCCTCTATATTTCTTAGGTTGTGTGTATATTACCTTACTATTCTCTTAATTGCAAGTTATTTATGAAAAGTAAAATAAAAGTTAGTGGATTCCCACTAACTTTTTACAGTTGTTTCTACAGTTAAAATAATCTTTTTTACTTTACCCGTATATGAATATTTAATCTTTTCAATTATTGAATAACTTTCAAAAATTCCCATTCTATTTAGGTCATCACCTAAAAACTTTTTTAAAGTTCTTAATGTAGTAGCATAGAAAACTTTTAATTCTTCTTTGTCCATTTCAATATAATTTTCTAATTCATCATTCACTTCTAGTTCAGCCACAAGATATAAGCTTCCTCTTTCATATTGCCTTTGTGTTTTTTCCAGGAAATCATCAAACATATCTCCTGCAATTTCAGCTATTATTTTTAAATTTTCTTCTCTTTTTTCTAAATCATCATACATATAATCCCTATAATCTTTATATTCCATTATAATCCTCCTTATTGGCTCTCTAGCCTTGTATTTCTTAGGTTGTGTTTATATTACCTTACTATTCTTTTAATTACAAGTCATTTCTAAGAAAATTAGAAAAATATTGTTTATTAAAATTAGAAATGCTATAATTAGTAATAAAGGAGAAATGCTGGGGGCATAGATATATTTATTTTTTTATTAAACCAGCAACCATTTGGAGATGGAATAGGACTATTTAGAAAAAAATAAATATTGTAAGAAAATTGCTAAAATCTTTTTTATGAGGTATACTCATATTAACAAACTAGGATTATACAAAGTAAGGTGATAATGATGAGTAAACCTAAAATATTAACAAGAAAAAAATTGAGAAAAGAGGTTCTTGAGCAAATAGAAAATTTTCCAATAGAAGCTCCAAGAGATTATAATATGGCAGATTGGAAATTTGAAAAATTAATAGAGCAGATAAAAACTTTTGAAGAAGATTTAGATGATGACCATGAGGTAGCTTTAAAATTAGCTTCTTTTGGTTCTGCTGTAGTTATGTATGTGATGACAATAGGCTATCAAAATCCTGATATGCTTTATTTTTATGGATTTGTAGATGGACAGCCAGCTCAACTTATTCAGCATATGAGCCAACTTAATTTTTTGATTACTTCAGTAGAAAAGATAGATAAGGATAAACCAGCTAGACGTATTGGTTTTGCTCTTCCGACCTCAGATAAAATAGAAGAGAAAATTGAAGATTAACACAGATTAATATTGAGGAGTAATGATTATGAGTGAAAAAAAATAGTTGATATAAAAAGTATTTTTAAAAATAAAGCTTTAGATAATAAAAAAATAAAATTGAAAGCAGAAGAGTTGATGAAAAAAAATATAACTGCTATGAGATACTTACAAGATAAGTAGTGGTATTTATGAATAGTAAATTTTATTCAGAAGAGGCAGAATATTTATATAATTTGGTTATAAGCTTTAATAATGAATAAGTTTAAAGATGAATTAAATACAAGAGGGAAAAATTCCCTCTTGTATTTAATATATTAATCTTAGAAAAACTCTCCATTGTCGCAGTAGTTTTCTCCTTGAAGTGGGAAGAAGATTACACAACAATCTTTGTTTCCATTGATTTTTTTAATAAATTTTGTAATGAAGTCAGCAACTTGTTTTTTAACTTCTGGAGTTCTTTCAAACCAGAAAAGTTCAACAAAAGTGTACCCTTCTACAATCTTTCCATCAAAAATATATTCAGTGTCAATGTGCTCAATAGTAAACCAAGTTCTGTCACATTTTACTATTTCAGTAAGTCCATCTATAAGTTCCTTACTATTTTCAATAATTGGTTGTTTAGCCATTCCTCTAATTTTTAAATGTGGCATATGATTCCTCCTTTTAGATTTTTTCTTTTTCTGGGATTAAAGTAACATCAATATAGTTTTTAAGATTAATTGCTTTTCTATTTACCTTCCATAGATTTTCCTTTGTCATAAGCTCTCTATACTCCTTTGGAGTAGCTAATTTATAATCAGGAACAGTAATTTTTTGATATAGATAATTAAGCCAAAAACTATTTTCTTTTACCTCTGTATTATACGATAATTCATAATTTTTTACAACACTATTAATTTTTTCTTTTTCAATATCACTGTATAGAAGTTTTTCCAAAGTTTTTAAGACAGCTTTTTTAATCTCTTCAACTCTTGCTACATCACAACTATATGAGATAATCAATTTATCTTCTCCATAATTGTTAGGAGATAGAGAAACTTTTGAAGAGATAGAGTAGACACCACCAATTTTTTCTCTGATATCTTCTATTAGTGCAATATCTAAGATTTGAGAAAAACCATTATAAAGGGTTTTTTCCTCATATCCATACTGAGAGTTATATGGGAAGATAAGAGTTATTGTAGCTTTCTTATCTACTCCTTTTATAACATCTTTTTTTATGATGTTTTTAGGAACATTTAGATTTAATAGTTTTACATTACTATTGTCCTCTTGGCTAGGTAGAGAGGCAATATATTTTTTTAAATAATTTTCTAATTCCTTTTCTTCAAAAGAACCAACTACAACTAAATTAAATTTTGAAAAATTATCAAACTTATTTTTGTACTCTTTCATAATTTTTTCTGGAGAGATTAGTTGTATATCTTCTAAAGTAAGAGGGTTTCTTCTGGGATGATTTCCACTATATATTTTATTTATCTCATCACTATAGACAGCTCTTGGAGAATTATTTTTATTGATTACACTCTCTCTTAGCTCTGTAATAGTATTATCAAAGATTACTTTATCAATCTTAGGTTCATAGATAAGATAGTTCATATATTCTAAAGCTATTTCTAAATTTTTCTTATCTGTGGAAATTAAAAATCCTTGCTCATAATCTTCAATATATGATGAGATAGAGAAATTTTTCCCCTTCATAAAAGTTTCTATATCTTTAGGCTGTAATATACTAGCTCCAGATTGCTCTACTACTGAGGTAGCTATTGAAGAGTTAATAAATGATTCATAGTTATCATCTGAGTTCCCCTCTTGTTTGAAAAATTTTATATATATCTTATCCTTATCAAAGTCAGTTTTTTTAGTATAAACTTTTATTCCATTAGAAAGAGTATAGTTTCCGTTCTCTTCTTTGATAAAATTTCCCTCACTTACATTAAGAGGAGGAAGTGTGACAGGTTTAATAGAAAAATCAAACTCCTCTTTAAGTTTATTACTATTTTTTATTATTTTTTCTAATTGTTTATTATCGATTTTACTTTGTTCTGTACTAGTTGTTAGGAAATAAAGTGAATCTTCTTTAAAAATTTTTTTAAATCTCTTTTCTAAATCTTTTGTAGTAATATCATTTATAAGTTTTAAATAGATAGCAAACTCCTGCTCTATGTCCATAAAACTCTCTTTAGACATCACATACTCTACTAGTGAATCAGCATAGGTATCGTGGGTAATACTCTCTTTATTTGCCACCATATTTTTATAGTTGTTTATTAAATTTTCTTTTTCCAATTCTAATTCATATTCACTGATACCATTTTTTAATGATGATTTAAAAAATTGATTGAAAAGAGTTATTCCCTCTTCTAGCCTATCATTTTTTATAACATTTGCAGAGGTAAAAATATCTCTTGAATTACTCATATCGTATTTATATACAAGAGATTGTAAAAAAGGTGTGTCCCCATTTTTTTGTAAATTAGCAAGTCTTGTATTTAAAATATTAAAAAGTAATTGGTCAATAATATATTTTTTCATAGATTTTTCATCTTTTACAATATCCCTATCTAAAATTTTTGTAATTGTAAAGGTATTGTATCTAATCTCATCATCAGAGAAAGTTATATACTTATTTTTTAAATCTTTTAATTTATACTCTTTAGGACTCTCTCCTTTTCTACTTCCAGAGTAGTTGAAATATTTATGAATATAGCTTTCTACTTGGTTTGTATCAAAATCTCCAACAGCTATAACAGAGATATTTTCAGGTTGGTACCATTTCTCATAAAATCCTCTCACTATTTCTTGAGTAGCTCCGTTAATAGTTTCAGGTAACCCAATAGGAAATCTATCATAGTATCTTGAACCTTCAAACAAAGCTTTCTTTTGTACATCTCCTAGCCTTTGAGCTAATCCCTGTCTTAATCTCCACTCCTCTATTACAACTTTTTTCTCACTCTCTATCTCTTGAGGATTTAGAGTAGCTTCACTTGCCCACTCTCTTAAAACTTTAACACCATCTTCTAACTCCTTAGGGGTAGTAGGAACAAGAAGCTTATATACAGTTCTATCAAAAGAGGTATAAGCATTTAAATCTCCACCAAAACTAAGTCCAATAGATTGAAGATATTTTATCATCTCATTTTTTTCAAATTTAGTAGTACCATTGAAAGCCATATGCTCCATAAAATGAGCTATCCCCTGCTCGTTATCCTCTTCCATAAGAGAACCAGTTTTTACTACTAAATTGAGCATAGCTTTATTTTCTGGCTTTTTATTTTTATAGATATAGTAATGAATTCCATTTTCTAATTTTCCTGTAATTAGATTTTCACTGTTTTTAAAATTTTCAGCAAAGATTAAAATTGAAAAAATAGAAAACAGGAATAGAAACAGTATTTTCTTAAAAATTTTCATTGTATTCCTCCTTCTGTATTGATAATTTATTTTACTATATTTCTATTTACAATACTATGATTATTTTATAAAATAATAGAGAAAATTTTAAATTTTTAAAGAATATGTTATAATATATAGTAAATAGGGGAAGTATGTAGATATAGGAGGAAATAAGAGAATGAAAAATTGTATTTTAATTGGAGTAGCAGGAGGAAGTGGAAGTGGAAAGACAACTGTTGCTAGCAATTTAGTAAAGGCTTTCAAAGCTGAAGATGCTGTGTTAGTAGAGCAAGATGCTTATTATAGAGAGCTTACAAATATGAGCTTAGAGGAGAGAGCAAAGGTAAATTTTGACCATCCAGATTCAATTGAATTTGAACTATTAAGAAAACATTTAGAAAACTTAAAAAATGGAGTAGCAATAGAAAGACCTATATATGATTTTACAACTCACTCAAGAAAAGAGGGAGCTGTAAAGATTAATCCTTCAAAAATAGTAATTGTAGAGGGAATTTTAATCTTTGCTGTACCAGAGATAAGAGAGTTACTAGATGTAAAAATATTTGTAGATACAGATGCTGATGAGATGATATTAAGAAGAATAGAAAGAGATATGAATGAGAGAGGAAGAAGCTTTGAATCTGTAAAAACTCAATATCTTACTACTGTAAAACCTATGTACCTAGAATTTTGTGAACCAAGTAAACGTTATGCTGATATAATTATCCCAAGAGGTGGAGAGAATAAAGTAGCTATTGATATGGTAGTTAGTAATTTAAAAGGATATTTAAACTCGATGAAATAAAACTAAGAGAAATTTTTGGAAAGGAGGGGAGAGAAAAAGATGAGTTTTAGAGTTGTGTTAATTCACGGATTTAATAAAAGTTACAGAGATATGGGAGCTCTTCAAGAAAATCTTGAATTATTAGGATATAGAGTAGAAAATCTAAATTTTCCATTAACCTTTCCAGATATAAAATTTTCTGAAAGTATGTTGAAAGAGTTTCTTTTAGATTTAAAATATGGTGGGCTTAATGAAAAGGAAGAGATAATTTTAATTGGATATGGATTGGGAGGAAAACTTATAGAGAGAACCTTAAGAGATGAAGAGGTAAAGGGTATTGTAGATAAAGTTATTCTCATCTCTGCTCCACTTAGAGATTCAGTTATTCATAGAAGATTAAAGAGAGCTTTTCCAATTTTAGATAATATTTTTAAACCATTGAGAGTTTTAAAGAAAAATAGTACCTTTAAGCTAGATGATAATATTGAAGTAGGGGTTATAATAGGAACAGAAACTTGTGGAATATTTTCAAGATGGCTAGGAGAGTTTAATGATGGAATTGTAAATTATAAAGAGTGTCTTTATGAAGGAGCTAAAGAAACTTTAAAAATTCCTCTTGTGCATAATGAAATCCATAAAAAAATGGGAACGGCAAAATACATAAACAATTTCATATCAAAGGGAGTATTTAGAACGTAATAGGAGGCAACTATGGAAAAACAAATTGAAAATTATGTGGAACTTACTATTAGAAAAGGGGTTAATATTCAAAAAGGACAGATTTTAGTAATTAACTCTCCAGTGGAAACTTATGATTTTACGAGAAAACTTGTAGAAAAAGCTTATGAATTTGGTGCTAGTGAAGTTGTAGTACATTGGAGTGATGAGGTATGTGGAAAATACAGATATCTCTATGGAGCAGAGGAGATATTTGATATTTTTCCAAATTGGCAAAAAGAATCTCTTGATTATTATGTAAAAAAAGGAGCAGCATTTTTAAGTGTCTATGCTTCTGACCCAGATATCTTAAAAGAGGTAGATAAGAGTAGAGTGGCTAGGTATCAAAAAGCAAGAAGCTTAGCTATGAAAGAGTACTATGATGAGTTGATGGGAAATAGTAATCAATGGTGTGTAGTATCTGTTCCAACAAAAGCTTGGGCAATGAGAGTTTTTCCAGAGTTAAGAGAAGAGTTTGCTATTGCTGAGATGTGGAAGCTTATTTTAAAAATAGTAAGAGCTGATAAAGAAAATCCTATATTGGAATGGGAAAAACATTTAGCTATGTTAAAAGGAAGAATGGATTATTTAAATAATAAAAACTTTAAAAAACTTATCTATAAAAACTCTTTGGGAACTAATCTTGAGATAGAGTTACCAGAGGGACATAAATGGATAAGTGGAGGAGAAAAATCTAAATCAGGAGTGGAATTTGTAGCTAATATTCCAACAGAAGAGATTTTTACTATGCCTCATAGAGATAGAGTAAATGGTACAGTTGTAAGTAGTAAGCCTCTTATCTATGGTGGAAGTGTAATCAATCATTTCTCTCTTACATTTAAAGATGGAAAAGTAGTGGAATATTCTGCTCAAACTGGAGAGGAAATATTAGGAAAACTTTTAGATATGGATGAAGGTGCTAGATATTTAGGAGAGGTAGCTTTAGTAGAGTATGATTCTCCTATCTCTAAGTCAGAAAAAGTTTTTTATAATACTCTATTTGATGAGAATGCTTCTTGTCATTTAGCACTAGGTGGAGCTTATCCAACTTGTATATCTGGAA